>ERZ791846.834-NODE-834-length-12053-cov-3.31814_pt1 | contig 12053 bp, 10 predicted proteins | sample MGYA00510289_ERZ791846 | MGnify/ENA primary metagenome ERZ791846 (study PRJEB30046, sample SAMN00715274) | human gut metagenome | study: EMG produced TPA metagenomics assembly of the A metagenome-wide association study of gut microbiota in type 2... | reverse complement strand
CATCATTCGGGTTCTGCGGTACGAGTTTTCCACGAATGGCAAGGTCGAGGATTTTGGATTTAATTTGTTGAATATATTGTTCGAGTTCAAGTTTCTTTATTTCAATGAAATTATTCCAATATAATGCTTCAGACACCATATTTGAAATCCGTACTTGTTCACTAAGCGGTGGTACTGGAATAAGAAACCTTCCCAATTTAGTAGCATTTATATTTGATTGATTAACTGCATCTGTTTTTACAAGTAAACAAATTTCTTTTGCATACTTACTATTCATTACACTATTAAGATATTCTGCATCTAAAAAAGAACGAATTCTAATCAAATATCCTGCATAAATGGCTGATACTTCACCACGATATATTGCTGTTTTTCCAACCCATTCTGAGCTATTTGTTCGATTGAAAAGCAAATCTCCATAAGTTAGTAAATATTTATCAATATCTTCTTTATCCGAAGAATAAACAAGGTCTGAATAATCAATTTCTCCCTGTTGAAGATTGCCCATACGCAAAACAGCAATTTCCCCTCTTGATGAAGATTTTTTAGAAGTTCCATAGGGTAGATCTTGAGTTAGAGAAGACATTCTTGCCCACGCCCACCCTTCAGGCACTTCAAAAGGTATCTCATCTTCAATACATTTTATGCTACCGTCAGCGAACTTCTCATAATGTAAATTATCCTCACCTTTGAATATAATTGTATCATTCTTTATATCTTTGGCTTTGATTTTCCCATCCTTAACCATCCGCTGTTTTTCCGCACGGATACGTTCCAATAATACCGATGATGGTTCATCATTTGGATCCTGTGGCACTAACTTACCACGAATAGCCAAGTCAAGCACTTTCTCTCTTAATGCATTTGTCTCTATCACAGTTCAATACCTCCCAAAATCTCCTGTAGTTTGGAAATTGCCCCTGCAATAGCAGTAGCCTTATCCTCCATATCAGAAAGAAGTTCAGTAACTGTTCTATCATCTTTTTCTTCTAAATCTATCCATTTGAAATCAAGCTTTAATTGTTCACGTGAATAAACCTCTTCCGCTGTGAATTTTCTCCATCTTCCATTCGGATTTTCTTCTGAATATGTTTGTTTCCTATCTTTCATATGACCGGAACAATAACACTCCACGAAATCATCAAGATGTGCTCGTGTCATTGGCTTGGTTGCCATAGTGTGTTTAATACCTGTTCTATAGTCATATACCCAAATATCTTTTGTTTCTTTCCCTTTTTCAAAAAACAACACATTTGTCTTCACACCACCAGCGTAAAAAATACCAGTTGGCAGTCTAAGTATCGTATGCAGATTAAAGCCCTTCAACAGTCTTTCACGAACCTTCGCAGTTGCATTTCCATCAGTCAGAACATTATCTGGTAAAACAACCGCAACTCTTCCTTCAGGTTTTACAATAGACATAATATGCTGTAAAAAATTAACCTGATTATCTGAAGTCTTTATAAATTCGGGTCTGTTCGCATGTACCTCTACACTCCCTTGGGGTCTTACTCCAAACGGAGGATTTGCAAGGATTACATTAAACATAGTATCCGAAGTATCTAACAAAGAATCTTGACATACAATCGGGCTCTTAGTAGTTCCAATATCATGCAAGTACAAGTTCATTGATGCAAGTGTCACTACAAGTGGTGTATTATCCGCACCAAACAAGGCATGGTTTTTCAAGAAATTCTGTTTTGAAATCTCTTTACTTTGAGTCTTCATATGTTCAAATGCCGCCAGTAAGAAGCCGCCGGTACCACAGGCCGGATCTGCTACCGTTTCAGTAATTTTCGGATCTGTAACTTCCACCATAGCCTTTATCAATGCTCTAGGCGTAAAATATTGCCCTGCACCACTCTTTTTATCCTGACCATTCTTTTCAAGAATTGCTTCGTAAATAGCACCTTTCAAATCGCCTTCCATCATATACCAGTTTTCACTAGATACCATTTCTATTACTTTAGCAAGCAATACTGGACGGTCAATTTTATTTGACGCTTTAGTAAATATGGTTCCAATCAATCCATCATCCTTGGCTAATTCCTTAAGTATTTCCTCATATTTTTCTACCAAGTCTGTACCATTCAACTCCACAATATCCCTCCACTTATATCCTTCTGGAATAGAACTTCCAAGACCAAGATTTTCCTTTTCATCATCCATCTTCAAAAAAAGAATATATGTAAGTTGAGTTAAATAATCCGTGAATCCGACACCTGCTGCCGCAAGAACGTTTGCAATATCTCCAACCTTCTTTACTAATGCAGCTTCACTTTTTGTTTGTATATTATCTGCCATATCTTTATGCCACCTTTAATATAAATTTTGATAATGTTTGCATTTCATTAGACAACGACGGAATTCCAAAACTCATGACACCTTTACGCCACAAATCAGTATCCACAGCATTTAACTCTGCAATGGATATCGCTCCTTCATTGAGTATATACTCTGCAATCAGTTTCATAATCTCTTTTTGTTCTTCTGTCAACACACGCTGAGCTTGTCCACAATACAGACTAAATCGCTGTGCATATCCGTTTAATAGACTTGTTAATTTCGTATTTTTACGATACGCAAAACGAACTATCTGAATCAAGTTTGTAAGCATATTAACATTTGATTTTATATCTAATTCTTCAACGCTACTTTCTGTATCAAGTAATTTGTAATTTTTCCATATCTGATAAATACCATATTGCTTGCTTTCTGCTAACAAACGTTCCTGCAACTCACATAACATCGTGTGCGTAATTAATACATCCTCAGAGTTATAAATAATTCTAAGTGCTTCAATGCTATCTTTATTTTCTAATAAAAACTTTTCAAAATTATCAATGTAATCTCTAGCAGATTCTTTTGAAAAACCTGCGTATAACAACTCATCTGTATCTGGGGATACAATATGATATCCTTTCTGCATCTCAAGCAATTTCTTTCGTGCCTGGATATTGCTAATCAGACAATATATAATACCCATTCTCATAGAATTATCATGGGATGGGCTTATATACTCCACCATAATTCCTTCTGAAAAGGCTTTGTTTATATTATTTGCAATTGTTCTTGGAGCAAATCCATAAGATGTAATAAAGTAATCCAAATGATGCCCAAACAATGCATCATCCTCATATCTTCTATTGATGGTTGCGCAATAATCTCTAAGAAGCATCATATTCTCATCACTTACTTCATTATGCGCCAAATGTTCTAACAAATTTTCTAAGGATAATATCTTACGCGTGCCATCAGGTGTTTTTCCAGGTTTCGGAATGCATTTTTCATGTTCTGTTACACCAACTGCATCAACAATATAATAGCATTCTTTTGTATGTGCATTTGGCGTCACCTCTTTCAACTTATCCTCTTTAATTACTCTACATCCACGTCCCTTCATCTGTGTATAGAGCACATCTGATTGCACATCTTTCATAAAAAGAACAACTTCCAAAGGTCTAACATCTGTTCCGGTTGCTACTAATGTTACAGTAACAGCAATACGAAAATCTTTCTCAATACGAAAATCTCTTATCAATGCATTTGAATCACCAGATGAATAAGTTATTTTTTTCACATAATTTTCAGGAACTTCACCATTCTCAAATTCACTTCCGAACACTTTCTTCGCAACATTTACAATCTCTGTTGCATGATTATCATCCTTGGCAAAGATTAACGTTTTTGGAATATACTCCCATTTTACTTCTCGCTCTGGATATAATTCGGTATAGATTGCATTCTTATAAGCCGTCAAAACCGTTTTCATTTGATTTCTATTGATAACAGATCTATCAAGTTGAGTCGGTGCATATTCAATCGTATTCGTAACTGCATATGTTGTAGTTTCTGACTTTCCCTTAGGTGCTTCGATAATTTCCGTTCCCGCTTCAATCGTACCTCCATGCTCCGTAACTTCTGTTGTTATTCTATACACGCGAGAAGGAACATTTACACCATCTACAACAGAATCATCATATGTATACTTTTCAATAACATTATTATTAAAATAGCTATATGCCTCTGGAGTTGGTGTTGCTGTAAGTCCTAACACTTTTGCACCAGAATAATCCAATACTGCCTTCCATTTGCCATAAATAGAACGATGGCACTCATCTACAACGATTAGCTGAAAATAATCTGAGGGAAGCTTTAAATCACTTCCTAATTGCACCACTTCTTCAAGTTCTTTTTCTTCTGCCCTTTTTGCATTTTCATCCTCTGTATCTTCATTATCATCACTTAATGCCTGACCGGTTAATACAGCAAATAATTTTTGTATCGTAGATATAACAATATCCCCTTTGATATCGGACTCTTTTCTAAGACGATTGATTTTGTACAATTCGCTTAAAGATTGTTGCTTTTCTGTCCTATCAAATAAATTAAATTCACTCTCTGTTTGTCTTGCAAGATTATTTCTATCTACCAAAAACAATACTCTTTTTGTAGCTGTATAATTCAGCATACGATAAGAGGCTAGATCTGCTAAATATGTCTTTCCCGAACCCGTTGCAAGAATTGCAAGATTCTTCTTATTTCCACTTTTTAATGACTTTTCAAGATTTATCTCAGCTTTATACTGACACTCTCTTAAACCTTGTTTTTCAAGCAATGGCAGTGCACCAAATTCCGATTTCTTACCAATTAGCTGTAACATCTTTTTAGGTGAGTGCATCTCTGTCAATTCTTCATACTCACTATCTGGCACAAGCATATTTTTGTAATAAATTTTATTACCATTCGCCATATAGACAAGAGGAATAAGATTGTCAAACCACAAGCCATACCAAGGTTGAGGGTTAACAGCATAATCCTCCGCCTGCTTTTTAACATTTTCCCCTAATGGATTATCTTCTTTTTTAGCTTCGACAACCGCAATAGCCTTATCCTCTATGAATAGTAAATAGTCACTCTCTATATTACCGCGCATAATAGCTTCTTTTACTACCAATGTACTATTGGGTACATACTCATTTCTTGATACAATCTCCCATCCTGCATTATTTAATTGCTTATCTATTTTTACACGTGCGCGTTCTTCCGGTTTCATAGACCTGCCATCCTTTCGTATAAGGTTCTGATAATAAAAAATTATCAGAAGTTCATATTCAAAAAAATCTGGTTTGATTATCAGTATAATACATTACAGCCCTTCAAAATACTTCTACCTCAACGTTGCCCCTATTTTACGTCTCTCAGTTAAAAGTATATCGTAGTTATCACTGTTACGTCATCAATCTTATACTCGACATCCACATCAAGATAATAATGTTTCTAGTGACGTTACAAGAGCATCCATACTTGATCTTTTGTGTTCATTCAGCACAGTATCAACTTCTTCAGAAATTTCATTTGCCACAACAAGTTTAACTCTTTTTTCCATAGCATCATTCCATAATTTCATTTGCCACAACAAGTTTAACTCTTTTTTCCATAGCATCATTCCATAATTTCCCTTGTGATAAAAAGCAACCAGCAATCCTGTCAGACCACTTTTTATTTCCTCTAAATTCGGCTACATTAATATTCACACCAAATTCATTCAATATAGCATTTTCGTAAACAGCCTTATTATAGCAATCTTCTATCTCAGCATTAGGAGAACCATTGCATATGGCGTAAGTAACATTTCTAACATCAAGCAGTCCCTGCCTCTCAGCCTCGCTACCCGCATGTCTTCCCGCATCATCATTATCCAATAATACATGATATTTACATTGCAAATTTCTATAAAAAGATAATTTGTAAGGAAGATTTCCCGCCCCACCTATATAATCTATAATAAATGTTCCATTTTGAATTGCACGCTTTATTTTTGTACTCATACTTGGAAGTAATTTTTCCAATGCAATTTTGTCATCTTCTCCTTCAACGATTAAAGCATGCTCTGCATTTGTAAGATTATCAGATATATGAATTCCCAAAACATCTCTTATTTCTTTAATTTTCTTTACCGGTGTAGCTTTTCCATCATTAACGATAATATTTTCCTTCAAATTTGTTCTGTTAACAAATAACGGACTATGCGTTGTAAGTACAATTTGATGTGTTTGAGAAAGTGACATAATCGTATCATAAAGTTGACGTGCACTCTCTGGATGTAAGTGTGACTCAGGCTCTTCTATTGCCACCACAGAAACCCTATCAACACGAGCTGGAATATTTAATATAGCAAGTGCAGTTAAACTTTTTATTCCATCCCCCTTCTGCTGTATAATAATTTCTGTATTACGACGCATAGCAATACGCCGTCTTTCATTCTGAATATGTATCTGCACATTTCTGACAGTCGGTAAAAATTCTTGCAATGGTTCAATAATTTGATTTGAAATTCCATCTAAAATTCCTTGTTGCAATTCTTCAATTTTATTCATTGCATTAATATAATCCGGATTAGTATCTAATGTTTCTAACGACTTCTCTATAAGAGAATCTACAACACGCAGTGCATCATATTCTGTGCGGACAGCAGGAATAAAATTAAAATCTATTTTAAAACATACATATTCAATAATCTTCTTTTTATTATCTGCATCTGCAAAAGCTGCTGTTCCTCTTTTTGGAATATCTATTTTTGCAGCCGCTCCATTTGTCGAAACTCGTACAGGAATGCATCCACTAAGGCGTATACCTGTCATAGAGCGAATAGCCAAAATATCTTGTTCATCTAATTCAAAATTCAAGTCTATTGATGACCATCCATTGGGATTTTTTTCTTGTAAAGATATTGGATAATCTTTTTCCCACGAATAATGATTTTTTAAATATGGACGTACTGCTATTTGCAAAGAACGAGGATCTTTTGAATATATTTTCATAATATCCATTGCTAAAGTAAGTGCTCGAAGTATATTCGACTTACCTTCATTATTCTTACCTACCAACACAGTCATATTATTGGTCTTTATTTTGCGAGCCGTAGTAATACTTCTGTAATTTACAACTGAAAAATCAGATAATTTCATGCTATTCTCCTCCTAAGTTTTCCATCAACTCTACCACCACGTCACACGCATCCTCAAGCGCAATGTCTGTTGCATACTCAAAATCCTTCTGATAATTCTTCCACTGCTTCTGCATTACTTCGCTACTCTTAACCGTATCCATGATGCTACGGTACTCCTTAACCACAGTTGATGATCCACGCTTCTCTGTGGTAGCGTTCAGTGCAGCCCCTAACGCATCCGGCTCTATATTTGCATATTGCAGCTTGGCCAATATGTAAATATCGTAGTAATCTCTTGGTCTGGTATTCTGGTCGCCTCTAGATATGACTGTCTCCAGCTTTTCTGCCATAATAGTTTCCAAATTATACGCAAGCACCGAAATACTTCTATCCTCTAAGAGGAGTTTGAATTGATACTCTATCTCTTTGGGTGTAATCTTGTCCCCTGTCGTGATATCCAATTTCAACGGAACAGCCATTGGCGGATAATTTGCAGACAAAGAGACACGATACCCGGTATATACATCACCTTCTCGAATTTCTCCGATGCTACGAAAACTAAAAGTTACGTCATCTTCTAATTCTATTTTGCAAATCTCTTCAAACATTTCCCGTACAGTCTGTTCATTGACAGGCAAGCCTTTTATGGTTGCATCCATATCCATAGTCGCTCTGGTATCAAGTCCCACCATCGCTGCAATCAAGAAACCACCTTTTAAAATAAAATTCTGCTGATATTTTGAAATAGATATTCGTTCCAGCAATCTCTCCAACATAAAATTCTGCATTACAAGCTGTGCGGATATATGTTTTTCCTTTGCAAGATTCTTTATAATCGCTTTTAACTGCATTGCATTTTTCATAACAACACCTCCAGATATGCTCTGAGTTTTTTCTCTACCTTTAAGGTTTTTGCATACTCTGACAAAAGCGGAATATTTTTATCCGTTCTGGTCGCATAACGCTTAAACGCCTCCGTCACCACCTGAATATCCACATGACTATGTGGGCGTAAAATATCACAGAGCGTGCGCTCCACACTATAAGCCTTTACTGTATTTCCTCCTGGCGTAAGCACTTCTACCACTCCTAAATCATACAGCGCTTCCTTGCACTGCACACAGCGAATGTTTTCTTCTTTAGGTTTTGTCAAATTATAATTCGCCGGGAACGTCATGTAATACCTGTTCGGTGTTCTGTCGGTTAAATTCCAAAGAAACAATGCTGTTTCATGAGAATAGATTCCTCGTTTAAATCGACTCTGCAAATTAAAAATCTCATCATCCCAAACCTCCGGCAAAATATAAACACCTCTTGCTGACTTTTCAATCATTCCCTTGTCGACAAGGTATTTGATATTTCCACGAGAAATACCTGCTGCAACCACCATTGCAGTAGTAACCGTACCATTATTCTCTTTTGCCATCTTGATAATTTCTTCAGTTGCTCCCACAATAGTTCCCTTTCTTTTTGTTGACTTCTGTGCTTATAATTATATTTCCGCATGGCATAAAAGTCAACACGAATACTTCTTTTTCTCTGTCTTTATTACTTAAATTATATACTTAACTGCATGGTTCACCATGACCTATACCATAGTCCACGGAATGGGCATACTTGCCCCTTGGTGCCTTTCCTCATGGCATAACAAATTTCCCCTATATTCTGTAAGTTTCCGGCTATTTTTGCGAATATGACATAATAATTGAAAACTCTGTTTTAAAAGTTATGCCATACTCCAAATGCCCCAACGGCACTGCCGGTGGGCGTTTCACGGGTTATGCCGCCTCTTGGTGGCATAACTCCTTTAACCTGCACTATTTTCGACCCTACTTTTTGTGGCAGATTTCATTCCTTCAATTTCGCCCAAATTTGCGTTTTAGATTCTTATCGTCCAACTCTCCCTCTTTCTCCTTACAACGTCGCAAATCGCCACAAACACGCCCACAGGGGCAATTCAACAACCAGCAGTCACATTTCAATAAGTGTTGCAATTCCAGAAAAGAAAAAGATACAATACTTACCTGTACTGCATCTTCTTTCTGCTTAACATTTCTCCTACTTTTCCTGCATTTGATCCTCATTCTCGCATAATCTTCTTGCTACTAATTACTTGGTGTAAAATTGGTGTGGTTTTTCTTGATTAAACCTCACAAACCCTTGATAACACTGCGTTTTTGCCTGTGCAATCTTTTTGTGCCGTGGCAAATAAAAAGCACTTTAATTTTATCTTGCATATCTTCGTTTTTCCTTGTATATCCTTATTTTTCCTAGGTTTTATCGCACTTTCACGACATCTAACCCAATGGTCTTATCCTAGCATAAAATCGCATATTTTACCATATCTCGGTAAGTAAAATGAGTACAAATCTAGTGTACTGTATCATTGAAATTTAGTATATCTGCCACTTTAATTAAAAAGTGACAGATGATAGTGTCGGATACAGTGATATCAGTTTTTCTCGTGCATCCCCTGTTTGGAAATGCCACTGTATCTTAGCTGTATCCCTATTACGTTCCATTTCCCATGCTGATAACTCACATTTAAGTTTGTCAATGCCTCTCTTCTTTCATCTGCATCCATATATTCAAGCTCTGTTGCATCTAGTCCTGCCAAGGATAACTCATCTTCCAGTTCATCCACCTCACTTGTTTCCGTATCTTCATGACCGAAAACTACATCATCCATTACAGAATACTCATAAGCATTAAGTTTTCCATCTCCATCAAAGTCAAAATTCGAATCATATAATCTTCCATCTGTTCCTAACATATCCCTGTCCTCCTAATTATCGTAATGATTGAATCCACCAAACAAACCTCTGTCACTATGGCTTGTCTTATGTCCATTATTATCATATGTGTTGACACTTCCAAATAATCCAGGGCGGCTGTGTCCTACTTTGTGACCTCTATTATCGTAATGATTCATTGTACCAAATAATCCGGGGCGACTATATCCTTCTTTTTTCATATCAATCAGCTCCTTTCAAACAATTTTTACATGTTTTAAAGTTCTTTGTATTTACATTATACGCACACCATGTGTCCAATAAAAAGGACAACTATGAATTCAAACGATTCTTATTTCATGTGCTATCATAATTATAACAAGAACCATTTCTTATGTGTCGCATTTCAGGCGACAAAAAAAGGACGCAGGTTTTCTCCCAATGTCATTTAGATAAGGATTATACAAAGAACAGTGTATATAGAAATATGTACCCTGTTCTTTTTTTGTAAAATTATGTTAAGCACTTGACATGATAATCAAAATGTGCGGTCGCTCTAACTATCTTTTTTAAGATAGTTAGAACGACCCTTGTAATTAAGAAAATATCTTGATTGCAAGGAGAATTACACGATGAATTATTCTACAGAGGTAAAACAAAAATTACTATCAATTATTACAAAAATGGATTCTTACTATTGGCTATTTACAAAGCATCCAAAAACGGACTTTTCCCGTAAAAAGAAATGGTCATTTGAAGAGGTTATGAAGTTCATGCTTACAATGGAAGGCAAAGCATTAAGAGATGAACTGTTGGAATATTTTGAATTTGATAATACTACACCATCAAATTCTTCATTCAATCAGCGTAGAGCACAGATATTGCCTGAAGCATTTGAATTTTTATTCCAAGAATTTACAAAGTCTTTTACGGATAATGTTACATATAATGGTCTTAGACTGATTGCATGTGATGGCTCGGATTTGTGCATTGCACACAATCCCCAAGATGAAACAACCTATTTTCAAACTCTTCCTGACAGAAAAGGGTACAACCTATTGCATTTAAATGCTTTTTATGATTTATGCAGCCGCCAATACACAGATGCAATTATCCAGCCTTCACGCTTGGCGAATGAAAGACGTGCAATGTGTGAAATGATTGACCGATACAATGATACATCAGCTATTTTTATCGCAGACAGGGGTTATGAGAATTATAATATATTTGCCCATGTGGAACACAAAGGAATGTATTATTTAATTCGTGTCAAAGATATAACAAGTAATGGTATAACTTCAAAACTTACAATGCTTCCAGAGAGTGGGGAATTTGATGAATGGGTTAATGTTACGCTTACTAAAAAGCAGACAAATGAAGTAAAAGCAAATCCCAAAAAATACAGAGTTATTGATAAGAAAACGCCTTTTGATTATCTTGATCTGCATTTTAATAATTTTTACGAAATGAAAATGAGAGTGATACGTTTTCCAATACCTCAAGGTTCTTATGAATGCATTATTACAAATCTGCCACAAGATAAATTTAATTCTGATGAAATCAAACGGTTATATGCAAAACGTTGGGGAATAGAAACCTCTTTTCGAGAATTGAAATATGCCTTAGGACTAACACGTTTTCATTCAAAGAAACCAGAATATATTATGCAGGAAATATGGTCAAGAATGACTCTGTATAATTTCTGTGAAATTATAGCAACTAATGTTGTTATAAATGAGAAAAAAGGCTGTAAACATACATATCAGCTCAACTATACCCGAGCAATTCGGATTTGCTGTTACTTTCTATCGATTAAAAAAGAAAAAGCTCCACCCGATGTAGAATATCTAATCGGACATGAGCTTCTTCCTATACGTCCTGGGAGAACAGACCCTCGCAAAGTCAAGCCCCAGTCGGCGATAAGCTTTCTATATAGAGCAGCTTAAACAAATATTAGTATATACCATTTTTAAGGCAGATGAAAGCATCTGTCTGTTTGTTGTGCAAATTTATTATGTTAAAAGTGTTATAAGATAGAAATACAGCAGATAAACAAAATGTTTATCCGCTGTATAAGAATTTCTGACTATAAAGCAATCCTTATCTAAATGACATTGGGTTTTCTCCCACGCCCTCAAAACTATCTGGCTTTATCTTCTCTTACCTTCGGTGCTTCCTTTTATGCCACATCCTGCTTCACCTCATCCACACCTCTAGCCTCAAATGCGTCTGCATTATACTGATACTCCTGCGGCTCAGCGACCATCGGTGAATATACAATCTCTGCTTCTACTCGCTCAGCTTCTGCCCTCTCCGGCTCTGTCTGTTCCTGCTTCTTAATATTCTCCATATGCTTTTCCTTATCAAGC
>ERZ791846.832-NODE-832-length-12085-cov-3.04264_pt1 | contig 12085 bp, 10 predicted proteins | sample MGYA00510289_ERZ791846 | MGnify/ENA primary metagenome ERZ791846 (study PRJEB30046, sample SAMN00715274) | human gut metagenome | study: EMG produced TPA metagenomics assembly of the A metagenome-wide association study of gut microbiota in type 2... | reverse complement strand
CAGGAGCCGCTCTCTTAGACGCGATCGTGTTAGCTGTTGTGTCGAAAGAGGAGGAAGGCACCTATGGCTATAAAATCACACAGGATGTACGAAAAGCCATTGATGTATCAGAGTCCACTTTGTATCCGGTGCTCAGGAGACTGCAGAAAGACGGATGCCTTGAGGTATATGACAGAGAGTGCGGAGGCAGGAACAGGCGTTATTATAAGATCACGGAACCGGGGCAGGATAAGTTAGTTGAATATCGGAGAGAATGGGAAGATTATTCCATGAAAATATCAGCATTATTTTCAGGAGAGGAGCTTTAGAGGTTATGAAAAGAGAAGAATTTTTAAAACAGTTAGAACAGCTTCTGGATGGAATATCAGAAGAAGAAAAAGCGGATGCGCTTGCGTTTTACCGCAGTTATTTTGAAGATGCGGGCGAGGAAAATGAGGAATCCGTCATAGCGGAGCTTGAATCACCGGAGAAGGTTGCCCAGAGCATCAAAAAAAATCTTGGCATGGAAAAAGAGAATGGATCTTATGGCATGCCGGCGGATCAAAATCCGGAGTGGAATAAGAACGATGATATGTTTGTGAAAAGCGAAGAGGTGCCAAAAGAAAAGAAAGGTGGATGGAGTGCAGCAGCAATCGTAGTGGTAGTTCTTACATCACCGTTCTGGCTGACATTGCTTTTAGTCGTGGCATCACTTCTTCTTGCGGTTGTTGCGACTTTGTTTGGCATTGCGGTTGCAGTGGTTGCAGTGATGGCATCACTTGTGTTTGCAGGTTTCCTTTTGATTGGTTTTGGATGCAGCACTTTATTTACCGGTGGAGTGGCTGTTGGACTTGGACTGACCGGAGCAGGACTTTTGGTATTGGGACTTGGAATCCTTGCAGTACTTCTGGTCGTGTGGGTGTCTGGCGTATTCCTTCCATGGGCAGTCAGGGGAATCATCGGTTTGTGTAAAAAACCGTTTGAAAAGAAGAAAGAAAGTGGGGTGGCAGCATGAAAAAATTCACAAAAATTATGTTAATCATTGCAGTGTCATTGCTTGGTGCAGGACTGATCTTCTGCGGTGTCAGTACTGCGATGGGGGCTTCTGTATGGCGTATGGCAAAGAATGGAGAACTCCGGTATGGAAACTGGCATATTGGTCCGGTGGGACTTTATTATAGCAGTGCTGATGGAGATGACGAAGAAGATGATGATATGGATGATTTTGATGAAGATGACGATGATAGCGATGACGATGATAGTGATGACGATGATATGATAACAGATATCGGTGATATGGAGTTTTCTACTGAGGTACCTGCAGGTGGAGCAGACAGCAGCTTTGATGTCTCTTCCATTCGAAATATCAAGTTGGATATTGACGCAGCAGAAATTACAGTCAAAGAACCGGATGACAGTACGAAGATCCGCGCTGTATTAAAACACGGTAAGGAGAAATATTATTCCTGCAGATTAGATGGTGATACATTAAAAATTAAATACGATGCAAAAAAACACTATTATAAAAGATCGCCGCAGATCATTCTGTATCTGCCCAAGGGAAGTTCTTTTGATGAGCTGAATTTTGATATCGGTGCTGCAGACATGAGCTGGAAAGATTTTGACAGCACTTGTAACAGACTGATCGTGGATGTCGGTGCCGGTAATTTTGAGGCAGAGCAGTTTCAGGTATACGGAAAGATGGATGTATCCGTAGGCGTTGGAAATGTGGAGATTACAGACGGTGTAGTTTATGGTGATGTTGCGTTAGACTGTGGGGTTGGCAATTTTTCCATGGAGGGAAGTGTTGAGGGGAACCTGAAAGCAGACTGCGGCATGGGAAGCATGACACTCGATTTAAACGGCGAGGAAAAAGAGTATAACTACAAACTTTCCTGCGGACTTGGTTCGATTGATGTGGATGGTGAAACTTACTCAAACATCAGCGGAGATAAAGAAGTCAAAAATGAAGGGGCAGAGAAAAATATGGAACTTGACTGTGGCATGGGAAGTATTGAAGTGGATTTTGAGTAGACTAAGATCCTGTGTCAGTTGACAATTAAGGTGCAAATCATTATGATAAAAATGACGTCGGCGTACAATCGTTGTACATCGGCGTCATTTTTGTAGTGTTTCTCAGACCAAAGAAAAACAAAACAATGCAAAAATGGGGGATCTATGAATAAAACAATCAGAATCGTACTTTATGTACTTTCCATACTGACTGTGGCGGGCGTGATCGCAGCGGCAATTTTAACCGGCGGCCAGGCAAAACCGGCGTCTGCGCCGGGGGCGACGGCAGAAGAGGAGCAGGCGGATATGTCTGATGCGCAAACCACTCTGGATGGAGCAGCCACAGCGGATGGAAGTGGAATATCGACGGATGGTGCAGAAACGGCAGGTGAAGACGGAAGCATGTCAGAGAATGCAGTCACAGCAGGTGAAAATGGAAGCATATCAGATGATGCAGCCACAGCAGGCGAAACTGCGAATCAATCAGATGATACAACCACAGCAGCTGGAACTGGGAGTGCATCAGATGAAACAGCAAACAAGGATAATCAAAAAGACTCCGGCGATACAACCATCATCCTGACAGGTGATGTTCTTTTTGCAAATGCTTTCAAGGCAGCCTATGATGCCGGCGGGATCGAGCGTGTCGTCTCACCGGAACTGTTAGAACAGTTAAAGGCAGCCGATATCCTGATGGTAAACAACGAGTTTCCATTTAGTGACCGCGGGGAACCGATGGCAGACAAGCAGTTCACATTCCGGTGCAGTCCTTCCTATGTAAGGGCGTTAAATGAAATGGGGGTGGATATTGTATCACTTGCAAACAATCACACCTTAGATTATGGAAGAGCGGCGCTGTCAGACACTTTCAGTGCATTAGACGGAGCAGGAATCCTGTACGGTGGTGCCGGAGATTCGGTGGAGCGTGCAAAAGAGGTGCAGATTATGGAAGTAAATGGAAAAAAATATGGATTTATCGCTGTATCGCGCGTGGTACCGTCTGCTGATTGGAAGATCGAGAGTGCTGCGCCGGGAATGTTTACCTGTTATGATGCCACAGCACTGATCGAAGTGATCAAAGAAGCAAAACAGACCTGTGATTTTGTGACGATATTTCCACACTGGGGGACAGAGTACAGCGAACAGCCGAATGCCGTGCAGCGTGAACTGGCAAAACAGTGCATGGATGCAGGTGCAGATCTGGTTGTCGGAGCGCACACACATTGTCTGGAAGGAATCGAATATATTGACGGAAAACCCGTGTTTTACAGTCTGGGTAATTTTATTTTCGGACAGAATATTGACAGATCCGCAGCTGTGAAAGTTACAGTGACAGAAGATGGAACAGTTTCTTATGCGCTGATTCCGGTCTATGCATCGGACGGGCAGACAAAACAGATGGATGCGAATGCCGCACCGGGGTTGTTTTCTTATATGGAGAGTATCTCGGACAATGCATCAGTAGATGAAGCGGGAAATATCAGTGAAAAGTAGTATAGGAGGAATAGTATGAAAAACAAAATTTTGGGATTGCCAAAGGCAGCTGTGATTGTCATTGGCATTGTGATTACGGCACTGTTTCTGGTGCTGATGAATCTGGTTGGAGGAGTAGTGGCACATCTGACATCCATTGCAGACAGTTACACGTTACAGCTGATCGCCGAGATCGGTGTAGCAATCTATGCAATCGGTATGCTGTTTCTTATGGGATATCAGCAGTCGCTTAAGAAAACCGGTGTGGGATTTTTAAGAGGATTTTATATCGGTGGTTTTATGGTTGGCTACTGCGTGTATGTGGCAGTTGCACAGTTATTTTTGCAGAGTGTTTCCGGTTCGGACGGAGTGCGTTCTGCCGGTGGGATCATCATTTACATATTGACAATGTTTTTCGTAGGCATGAATGAGGAAGTGATTATGCGTGGAATCGTGTTGAATCTTTTTGCCGACCGTTTTTCAAACACAAGACGGGGAGTACTTGCAGCCATTATTTTATCCAGTGTGATCTTTGGCGCTGCACATATCCCGAATGTACTTTCCGGTGTGCCATTATCCAGCGCATTGATCCAGGCACTGCAGGCAACATTGCTCGGTGTGCTGTTTGCAGCAATCTATCTGCGCAGCGGAAATTTATGGATTTGTATCATTATTCATGCACTTGTTGATTTTGGCGGATTAATGGCGAGTGGCATCTTTGGAAATGGTGATATGACGGACATGATCGGCAGCCTTTCTGTGTTAAATCTTGTAGTGACAGTTCCGCTGTTTTTGGTTCCATGTATCGTATTACTGCGGAGAAGCAAGTTAGACGAGATTGTGGAAATGAGAGAAGGTGAGATTATCATCCCGTCAGAGCGTGAGGGAGAAAATATTGCGACGGTATCATTAGTTCTTGGAATCCTTGGCATTGTGACAGGGTTTGTGGGATATGGAGCAGGATTTGGTCTGGTCGGTCTGCTTGGTGCAATCTGTTCGAAAAAGATAAAACCACAGCAGAACGGTACAGCAACCGTTGCATTGATCACTTCAATTATCGGACTGGTGATCGCTGCACTGATGATTACTGCAATCATGTTTCTCATGCCGGTTTTAAGTGATACCAGTACACTTGAATCCATTATGAATCAGTGATTCTGTCTGGGTGAGGAATGCTGCCTGCGGTACTGATGCGGGGAAACACCATATTTTTCTTTAAATGACCGGATCAGGTGACTGCAGTCGGCGTATCCCGTCTCCTGACTGATATAATTTAAGTCAAAATTTGTAAAAAGAAGCATATCTTCTACTTTGCACAGCCGGATAAATTCAATATATTTTTTACAGGACTGCCCGTAGATTTCACGGAAATTTTTGGCGAAATGTGAATAACTCATATGACAGAGTGCGGCAATATCTTCTACGCGGATATTTTCACAGGCATGGCGGTCAATATATTCCGTGATGGTATAGATCGTGTTTTCTTTTGTGAGTGAAGAAAAATAACAGTCAGTATCGAACCCGTCATCGCGCCAGATGCGAAGCAGCCAGGTCAGAAGTTCTTTGACCTTTGACTGCAGGATCATCTGATACCCATACTGCATATTTTGCATTTCGCGGACACAGTCGTCAAATAAAGACTGTACCGGAAGAGAGTGGAGTATCTCCTCCGGGAAATAAATATCAGCCTGCTCGTTATTTATGGCATTGTTAAACAGTGCACTGTAATTCCAGCTTCCACCGGTAAGTGAAGCGGAAGAATCCAGCTGGCTTAGGTCAAATTTTAAAACATAATACTGCAGAGGGGCATCGGACACTGCATGGACAGAATGAACGACGGAGGGGAGAAAGACGATCAGGTCACCTTCGTTTACAATATAACTTTGTTCATTCTGATACATCAGGGCGGTGCCCCTTGTCACATACAGGATTTCCATAAAATAATGCCAGTGTGGCTGCACGGGCAGCCATTCTTTCTTCATATCTAAAAAGAAACATTCGTAAGGTTTGTTCAGTTTGTCGGTATATTCAAATAAAGATTTCATATGCGGCTCCATAAAAATAGATTTATGCAATTTTTAACTTGAAAAATTATAGCAGATATATATGACGAATGCTATATTAATGGCAGAATCAGTAAAATAAATGTTATATTTTTAAGAGTGCATTGAGAAAAGGGAGGAAAAAAATATGGAATATATCTGTGGGGTGACTTTTGCACCGTTTGCGTGTGCCGGGGCTTTTTTTAAACCGGGGGCAAAGGAGAGCCTTGCTATGATGAAGGAGAGAACCGGCGCAAATTTCGTGATATTTGTGCCTGGAGGGTTACAGGAGACACCGCAGTCGGAGGAGATCTGCTTCACATCAAAGGCGACGATGGAAGATGACGAGCTGATCGCTATGATTGAATATGCAAAGGAAATAGGGCTTCGTGTGGCATTAAAACCGACCGTAAACTGTAAAAACGGGACCTGGCGGGCGCATATTAATTTTTTTGATGAAGATGTTCCATGCGAACCAAAATGGGGGAACTGGTTTACATCTTATACGGCATTTCAGCTTCATTATGCAAAGATCGCAGAGCAGTATGGCTGTGAAATGTTTATTGCCGGCTGCGAGATGGTGATGAGTGAGCATCGTGAAACGGAATGGCGCAGACTGCTTTCGGATATCAGGCAGGTTTATCACGGACTTCTTTCTTATAATACGGATAAGTATCAGGAGCACCGTGTGAAATGGTGGGATGCTGTGGATGTGATATCATCAAGCGGTTATTATCCTTATGGTGACTGGGAAAATCAGCTGGATCGTATTGAAACCGTGGTAAACAGATTTCAAAAACCGTTTTTCTTTGCGGAAACAGGATGTATGTCGGTAAAAGGTTCCAAAGAGGTGCCAAATGACTGGTGTGTAAGAGGTGATGCGGATCCAAAGGGTCAGGCAGAATGGTACGAAGATATGTTTACGGCGTGCAGTAAAAGAGACTGGGTAGGAGGTATGGCGCTCTGGTCCTGGGATGCAAAGCTTTATCAGGAGCGGAGCGCAAAGACCCGTATGGACTATGAAATTTATGCAAAGCCCGCAGAAAAAGTCGTAAAAAAATATTATGATATTTTTAATAAATGATGTTGAGGTCAAAAGCTGATTTTTAAATAAAAATAGTCAAAAGGTTAAAATTAGTTTACAATAACTTAAAAAAAGGTTATAATCCAAAATATAATAAAAAATGAATCGCAGAAAAGTAAAGGAGAAGAAGAATGAGCAATTACATGGAAACATACAAACAGTGGTGCACAGATCCATATTTTGATGCAGATACAAAGGCTGAGTTAAAGAAGATCGAGGGGGATCAGGCAGAGATCGAGGATCGTTTTTACAGACAGTTAGAATTTGGTACCGGTGGTTTAAGAGGCGTGATCGGAGCCGGAACCAACCGTATGAATATTTATACTGTGCGTCAGGCAACACAGGGACTTGCAAATTATATCATCTCCCAGAACGGACAGGAGAAAGGTGTTGCGATCGCACATGATTCAAGAATCATGTCCACAGAATTTACAGAGGAAGCAGCGCTTTGCTTAAATGCAAACGGCATTAAGGCATATGTATTTGACAGCCTTCGTCCGACACCGGAGTTATCTTTTGCAGTCCGCGAGTTAGGATGTATTTCCGGTATTGTAATTACAACGGATACAAAGTATACTGGGAAGATGGTGCACAGATCACACCGCCTCACGACAAAAATATTTTAGCGGAAGTTGCAAAAGTAACTTCCTTCGATCAGGTAAAGACCATGGCAAAAGAAGAGGCAGTTGCAGCAGGCCTTTACAATGTGATCGGTAAAGAGATCGATGACCGTTATATGGAAGAACTGAAAAAACAGTCCATTCATCCGGAGATCATCAAAGAGATGGCAAAAGATATCAAGATCGTATACACACCGCTTCACGGAACTGGAAATCTTCCGGTGCGCCGCGTGTTAAAAGAGCTTGGTTTTGAGCATGTATATGTAGTGCCGGAGCAGGAAAAACCGGATGGCAACTTCCCGACTGTTGCATACCCGAACCCGGAGTCACCGAAAGCGTTTGAACTTGCATTAAAACTTGCAAAAGAAGTGGATGCTGATATCGTTCTTGCAACAGATCCGGATGCAGACCGTCTCGGTGTTTACTGTAAAGATACAAAGAGCGGCGAATATGTGACATTTACAGGAAATATGTCAGGTATGCTGATCGCAGAATATATTTTAAGAGAAAAAACAGCAATGGGAACTATGCCAAAAAATCCTGCACTGGTTGAGACGATCGTTACCACCGATATGGCAAAAGCAATCGCAAAATCTTACGGTGTAAAACTGATCGAAGTTTTAACAGGATTCAAATATATCGGAGAGCAGATCAAATTCTTCGAGCAGCAGAATACCTATAATTATGTGTTTGGCTTAGAGGAAAGCTACGGATGTCTTGCCGGTACTTATGCAAGGGATAAAGATGCCTGCGTTGCAGTCATGATGTTATGTGAAGTAGCATCCTGGTGCAAAAAGAACAACATGACACTGTGGGATGAAATGCTTGCAATGTATGAAAAATACGGTTACTACAGAGAAGGACTTGAGACAAAGACATTAAAAGGAATCGATGGAGCAGCGCAGATTCAGGAACTGATGAGCAATTCCAGAAAGAATCCTCCGAAAAGACTTGGTGGTTTTGATGTGCTTGCAGTCCGTGACTATAAAGAGGATACAAGAAAAGATACTGTAACCGGAGAGGTGACAAAGACTGGTCTGCCGGAGTCAAACGTACTTTATTATGAACTTTCCGATAATGCATGGTGCTGTATGCGTCCGTCCGGAACAGAGCCGAAGATCAAATATTACTTTGGTGTCAAGGGAAGTTCTTTAGAGGATGCAGAAAAGAAACTTGCCGGACTAAAAGAAGATTTGCTGAAATAACAGGAGGAACAGAGGCGTGGCAATTACATACTTTGAGAAAGAACGTATTTTCAAACTGGATACGCCAGGCTCCAGTTATGTGATCGGGATCGTGGACAAAGAAAATTTTGTCGGTCATGTATATTATGGTAAGAAATTAAGAGATGCAAACATTGCATATCTGCTCCGCACGGGAGAGGGACCGTTTGTGCCTTCTGAAAATAACAGAGAGAGAGTATCATTCTATGATACGTTTCCGATGGAATATGCAGGAAACGGACTCGGAGATTACAGAAGAAGCAGTATTTCTGTGAGAACAGAGGGAGGCCATACGGCAGTATCACTGTTTTATGTGTCACATAAAATTTATGCAGGAAAACCGGGACTTGCCGGACTTCCTGCAACGTTCGGCGATGAAGATTCCTGTGAGACATTAGAACTTCTATGCGAGGATCCGGTACTTGGGTTAAAGGTAACTTTGCTTTACACGGCATTTTCTGATGTGGATGTCATCACAAGAAGCGTGCGGATCGAAAATGACGGCGAGATGTTATATCTGACAAAGGCACTGTCCTTCTCCATGGATATGGATAACCGTGATTTTACACTGCTTACGATGCACGGTTCCTGGGCGAGAGAGCGTATGTTAGAACACCGCAAAGTAAAAAAAGGATTTATGGGTGTGGAATCCGTAAGAGGTGAGTCCTCCCATCAGGAGCATCCGTTTATGGCACTTGCGGCAGGAAATGCCGACCAGTCACAGGGCGAAGTGTATGGCATGCATTTTGTATACTCCGGCAACTTTATTGGACAGGTCGAGTTGGGACAGTTTGATACCGTCCGTGTCGGCATGGGAATCCATCCGGAGAACTTCTGCTGGAAGTTAGAAAAAGGTGAGAGTTTCCAGACACCGGAAGTTGTGCTGGTTTACAGTGACACCGGATATGACGGCATGACGCACCAGTTCCATGAACTTTACCGGAACCACCTGATCCGCAGCGAATATAAGGATAAGAAACGTCCGATTCTGATCAACAACTGGGAAGCAACTTATTTTGATTTCAATACAGAAAAATTACTTTCCATTGCAAAAAAAGCATCGGAACTTGGCATTGAAATGCTGGTTATGGATGATGGCTGGTTTGGACACCGCAATGATGATTCATCAAGTCTGGGTGACTGGTATGTCAACGAAGAAAAATTAAACGGTGGTTTAAAACATCTGGTAGATGAGGTAAATAAGCTTGGATTAAAATTCGGTATCTGGTTTGAGCCGGAAATGATCTCACCGGATTCAAAACTTTACGAGGCACATCCGGACTGGGCAATTCAGATTCCGGGAAGAGAGGGATCTCTCTGCAGAAATCAGTATGTACTTGATCTTACCAGAAAAGAAGTGCGCGATTATGCATATGAGAGCGTGGCGTCGATCTTACGCAGTGCAAATATTGAGTATGTCAAATGGGATATGAACCGTCAGCTTTCTGACATCGGAAGTGTTGGACTTCCTGCAGACCGACAGGGTGAACTTTATCACCGTTATGTGCTGGCAGTGTATGAGATGCAGGAGCGTCTGGTAACAGAGTTCCCACATCTTTTACTGGAAAACTGTTCCGGCGGTGGGGCACGTTTTGATCCGGGTATGCTTTATTACAGTCCACAGATCTGGTGCTCGGATGATACGGATGCGGTGGAGCGGTTAAAGATTCAGGAAAGTACGGCGATGATCTATCCGTTATCGACGATGGGAGCGCACGTTTCAGACTGTCCGAATCATACGGTGGGACGTGTTACACCGTTTGAGACAAGAGGTCATGTAGCGCTTGCAGGAACTTTCGGTTATGAGCTGGATATCACAAAGATTCCGGAAGAAGACAGACAGATGATCCCGAAACAGGTTGCCATGTATCATAAATACAATGATCTGGTAAGAAGCGGCGATTATTACAGGATCGCCTCCTATCAGGAAAATCATTATTTTGACTGTTACGAGGTGGTTTCAAAAGATAAATCAGAAGCACTGGTTACATTTGTGCAGGTGATCAACCGTCCGAATTATAAGAGCAGAAGAATCACATTAAAAGGACTCGATCCGCAGAAGAATTACTGTCTGGAAGGCGAAGATACTGTATATGCGGGAGATACATTAATGTATGCAGGTATTCTGATCCAGAATCCATGGGGTGATTTCCAGTCAAAACTGTTACATTTTGTGGAAAAGAAATAAGATTAAATCGAAAAAGTAAAAAGTAGTAAGAAGGGGACGGTTATGGCAAAAGCAGTAAAGCTGGCAGACATTGCAGAGCAGCTTGGTGTCAGTACGGTCACGGTCTCAAAAGCACTTTCCGGACAAAAAGGTGTCAGCGAGGCTATGCGGGAAAAAATCAAACAATTGGCAGATGAACTTGGATACAAGCAGCCATCTGCCGTAAAAAAAGAAAAGTCAGTAAAAAGTTATAATATCGGGGTGCTGGTATCGGAAAAATACTTAGGAGAGTATGCATCCTTTTACTGGAGAATGTACCAGAGTGTTGCAACAAGGGCCGTTCAGAAAGAATGTTTCACGATGCTTGAGGTTGTTTCATTAGAAGATGAAGCCGAGGCGAATCTGCCTAAAATCGTGCTGGAACGTAAAGTAGATGGTCTGATTCTGATCGGACGGCTGAGGACAGAATATTTAGGTGCATTAAGACAGAATACACAGATTCCGATCGTGTATCTTGATTTTTATGATGAACACCAGATGAGTGATGCGGTGATCATCATAAAAATCAGTTACTATGGTACTTACATGCTGACGAATTATCTGATCGAGCATGGTCATGAAAAAATTGCGTATGTCGGAACTCTGTTGTTTACAGCAAGTATCACAGACCGTTATTTCGGTTACCGGAAATCCATGTTAGAACATGGTATTGAAGTGCCACAGGAGTGGATCATATCGGATCGTGATATGGAATGTGGTGTGGTAGAGGTTGATATTCATCCGGATCAGATGAAAGATATGCCGACGGCATTTGTGTGCAACTCCGATCTCACGGCAAGCATGGTCATCAATCAGTTAGAAGAGCAGGGGTATCGCGTTCCGGAAGATTTTTCAGTGGTTGGATTTGATAACTATCTTTTTCCGGGACTGTGTGATGTCGAGATCACAACTTATGAGGTGGATATCCGTGAAATGGCAAATAAAGCAATACATGTGCTGTTAAAGAAAGTCAGCGGGGAACGTTATAAACAGGGAATTACCATTGTTGAGGGAAGGCTGGTGGAAAAAGCCAGCGTGCAGCAGGTTGTAAAATAAGAGAAAGCGGTAAGTTGTGAAAGGCTTGCCGCTTTCTCTTTTTTTCGTTTCATGGATTTCACACCAAATTTTGGCTTGTGGTTGACATGCTTCGCCCGTCCAAATGGTGTGTCGTAGGTCTGTGAATGGCATTTTGCGCAAAGCCGGAGTTAATTTTGGTTCCGTTGTACGAAAATAAGAAAAGTCTAAGTGTGTCTGGGTTAGATTTTCTCGGAGTGACGTGACCGGCAACAACGAGTCATCCATGACTCGATGCTGCCTTGTTCTGCCATCCGTGGCAGAACATCACTATGTGTAGACAGGCACACCAAGATTTTCTAATTTTCTTCCAAAGTCACAAAATTAGCTCTGGCTTTGCGCAAGATGCCAGCCTCCAGGTTATGAACACC
>ERZ791846.829-NODE-829-length-12094-cov-6.17975_pt1 | contig 12094 bp, 10 predicted proteins | sample MGYA00510289_ERZ791846 | MGnify/ENA primary metagenome ERZ791846 (study PRJEB30046, sample SAMN00715274) | human gut metagenome | study: EMG produced TPA metagenomics assembly of the A metagenome-wide association study of gut microbiota in type 2... | reverse complement strand
GCAGATACGCCTATAATTTTTGAAAATTCATGTATAGAATAATATTTACTCAAAGTATCAACTCCTTTCAATAATATTCTACTCTAATACCTTATAAAACTCAACATGTGCTTATATGATTTTATAATTTATATTTAACTGTTAATAACCTCCCATATTGTTTTGATATTAACACAATATGGGAAATTTTTCAATCGCTCTTCTTGAGAACAGTCGTCATTAACTGCTGCTGAGTTACTGTTCGCTCCGTTCTCAGTAACGTAGTCAAAATTCATTCCATATGAAAAAACAGCGTCGAAAAATATTTCATTTCATGTGCATTTGCAGGATACTTAGATATTCTTAGCCGCCAAAAATCTGCGTTATGAACCATCAAGGACACTGTCTGAGCGAAGCGAGTTTGTCCTTGATGGCTCATGTTTTTAGCAGATTTTTGACGGCTTAGAATATCTTAGTGTCCGAAACCGCACATGAAATGAAATATTTTTTGACGCGTCCCTACCGAATTAAAAAAAAGCCCTCTGACCAGCATTCCCACATACCAGCCAAAGAACCTTTTTATACCAGGATTATCTTTTAAATTCCTAAAGCAATCTCCATCATCCTGTTAAACGAAGTCTGTCTGGCCTCCGCAGAAATTGCCTCATCCCTGAAAACATGATCAGAAATCGTAAGAATCCCCAGTGCCTCCTTACCGGCTCTGGCAGCATTCATAAACAGCGCCGCGCACTCCATCTCCACACAGAGAACCCCCATCTTTCTCCATGCCTTCGAACTCTCCGGATTATCTCCATAGAACACATCTGAAGATACAACAGAACCCACACGAACCGGTGTACCCTGCTCTTTCGCAACCTCTACTGCCCTTGCAACCAGTTCATAACTTGCTGTAGGAGCAAAAGTCCCCGGCAGCTGATACTGGCTTGCATAATTTGAATCCGTACATGCACTCATAGCGATCACAACGTCCATTACACTTACATCATCCTGCAGCGCACCCGCAGAACCTATACGAATGATCTTCTCTACATCATAAAAATTATAAAGCTCATAACTGTAAATACCCATAGATGGCATCCCCATACCGCTGCCCATGACAGATATCTGCTCACCCTTATAAGTTCCGGTATAACCAAACATATTTCTCACTGTGTTAAAACATACCGGATTCTCCAGATATGTCTCCGCAATATACTTCGCACGCAGCGGATCTCCCGGCATCAGAACCTTCTTTGCAATATCACCTTTCTTTGCACTGTTGTGTGGTGTTGGAATACTCATAATCACCCTCTCCTTTCCCGTAATGCTACATCACTGCATTATTTATCATCACCTGTAAGCCGCAGCACATCCCTGATCTCTTCTTCATCCATATCAAGAATGATTGCCAGCTCCTCTACACTGAACTTTGAACTTTCATCCTCTTCATCCTCTGTAAGTTCCCGGACTGCCGCTTCCAGCTTCTCCACCTTTGCTACCAGATAGTCATCCTCAAATTTCCTCTGTGTCTGCTCCTCGATAGCATGGCGGATCCCACACCGGATACGTCCAAGCAGCCATTTCTCATCTTTCTCTTCCGGTTCTTCCTCTCCCAGAGCCATCAGAAGGCTTATATTTGCCTCCTGAATCAGATCAGCGATAAAAATCTCCTCACAGTTCATTTCAACCGCCATTTCGGCTGCTGCATGCAGATACTTCTGTGACAGCTCTGCCTGTGCCAGAGCATCTCCCTTTGAAAGCAGTTCAAAAAGTTCTTCCGCACTTCTCTCGCCCTGCTCCTGTTCTTCAAGACCTTCCAGATATTCTTTCAGATATGCCTCTTCCTCCGCTGTCAGAGGAACTTTTTCTTCTTTTTCTTCGGATACTTCTTCCGGGCCGGTCTGAGATGTTGCTGAAATCTCCTCCGCACCTTCAATGGAAATACCTTTTAATTTTAAATACTGTAATATCTTGATCAGCTGTGACTTGTCCAGATCAAGTTCGCCAAAGCATTCCTTTATCTGTTCCGGTTTCAACACTTTGCCATTCTTCTCTCCAAGTTCACACACCTCTGTAAGTTTCTGCTGAAATTTCTGTATATCCATAGTCAAAATCTCCCTGTCCTGTTTATAACTTAACTATACAACAAAAAACTATGTCTGTAAAACAAAAAAAGCACCGTTTTAACCGGTACTTTTCTGAATGCGGATAACAGGACTTGAACCTGCACGGGAAGCCCACTGGTACCTAAAACCAGCGCGTCTGCCAATTCCGCCATATCCGCATTTTCTCATATTCTCAGAGTGTACCTGAAAAATCATTCTCGCACTCTGCAAAAGCAATAAAATAGCGGAAACCTCACAGAAGATTTCCGCTATTAATGAAGCATCGGGGATTCGAACCCCGGACAACTTGATTAAAAGTCAAGTGCTCTACCGACTGAGCTAATGCTCCATATAAAAGACTGGGCTAGCTGGATTCGAACCAGCGAATGCAGCAGTCAAAGTGCTGTGCCTTACCGCTTGGCGATAGCCCAAAGGCGAAGGGTGGATACAGGGATTCGAACCCTGGGCCTCCAGAGCCACAATCTGGCGCGCTAACCAACTGCGCTATACCCACCACAGCGTGCCTGAAGGGATTCGAACCCCCGACCCACGGCTTAGAAGGCCGTTGCTCTATCCAGCTGAGCTACAGACACATCTCTCTGTGCATACAGAGAAGCGGGTGATGGGAATCGAACCCACGTATCTAGCTTGGAAGGCTAGTGTTCTACCATTGAACTACACCCGCATTTCGCTGAAACGGTAATGTTGTTGTTACAGCAGTCGGGGTGACAGGATTCGAACCTGCGGCCTCCTGGTCCCAAACCAGGCGCTCTAGCCAAACTGAGCCACACCCCGCTGTTTTTCTTTATTTATTTGTGCTTCGTTGTCCGACGCAAGACATATTATATGGTAAGCCACCCCAAATGTCAACACTTTTTTTCAATTTTTTTTGTTTTTTTTTGAAAAAGTGATTTTTTCGGTTTCAAAAAGTGCCGCAAAGCCGCTAAAATCAAGGCTTTGCAGGCTTTTCACTTTTTTGAAAAAAGTTTCATTTTTTTGCTTAAAAAATGGTTTGTGGGCATGGTTTTTAAGATTTTTTGTAAAAAAATATTTTTTTCGCACAATAAAAAAATCTCAATTTTTTATTTTAGATGTCTTCATAAATGAGCAAACTCAAAATATATTGTGTTCACAGTTATGGGGACATTATTTCAAAGGTATTTTATTTCTATCTGAGGATATTTTCCCTCTTCGATTTCCATAACTGCATAGCTCGGTCTGCGGCCACGCTGACGCGGATAGGTAAGACTGCCTGGATTAATCACAAGAATTCCGTCCTCTTCCTCGACTACCGGAGTATGGGTATGACCATACATTACAATCTGGCAGTCTTTTGCCTTTGCTTTCTCCACAATCCGGTCATGATCTCTGGACACAAAATAATAGTGTCCATGTGTCACCAGAATTTTATAGCCTTCCAGTGTTATCTCTTCTTCCTGTGGAAGATCTGTGAAAAAGTCATTATTCCCGGCGACAATACTGCATGGGCATTCTGCCAGAGCTTCAATAAAGATTTCTCTTCCCTCTACATCGCCACAGTGAATCAGATAATCAAAAGGCGCCTCTCTGTACACTGCTTCCTCCAGATTTTCATCCCGTCCATGAGTATCGCTTACGATCAGTACCTTCATTTCAGTTCTTCCTTTATAGCACGCAGAGCTTTGCCACGATGGCTGATCTTATTTTTTTCTTCCATAGACAGTTCTGCAGAAGTACATCCATATTCAGGAAGGTAGAAAATCGGATCATATCCAAATCCGTTCTCGCCCTTCTCTTCGTACCCTATACGGCCTTCCATTGTTCCACGTACTGTTTTTACACTTCCATCCGGAAAAGCCGCTGCAACGGCACATACGAACCTTGCAGTACGTTTCTCGTCCGGCACACCATTCAATCTTTCTATCAAATTGGCATTCTTAATGCGATAGGAGGTATCTTCTCCCATATAACGCGCAGAGTAAATGCCAGGCTCCTTGTTCAGATAGTCAATCTCCAGGCCAGAATCATCCGCAAGAGTGATCTCCCCTGTCATTTCGCAAATCGTTTTCGCCTTGATTATGGCATTTTCTTCAAAAGTAGAGCCATCTTCTACGATATCTGCATGGATTCCTGCTTCTTTCATAGAAACAACTTCCACATCCATATCCGCAAGAATTTCCCGGATTTCTTTCATCTTGTCCTGATTACCGGTAGCAAAAATTATTTTTTTCATAATTCTTTATGTCCTCTGTTTTATTTATTTCTATTTACTTCTGTATCCGTTTACTGTTTACGCTGTTCTGAATAACTTTCCAGCACATTCTTTTCAAAATAACTATGCTGCTTACTTATTTTTCTTCGGCGGGCGCGGTCCCAGAAACTGGTAATAATAAGTTTTCAGCATTCCATTATAAATCTTTCGGTTCTTGTCCGCTTTTCTTCCGATATCATTCTCTGCTTTTTCATAAGATGTGATCAGATACATCGACCACTTATCCAGTCTTGCATAACTTTCCCCGATTTCTCTGTAAAGCTGCGCAAGATTCTCTTTTTCTTCCAGTCGTTCGCCGTATGGCGGGTTTGTGATGATAAATCCATATGGCTTCGGATGGCGGAGTTCTTTTACCGGTCTCTGCTGGAAATGGATCAGCTTGTCCACCCCTGCCATTTTTGCATTTGCCCTGGCTGCTTTCAAAGCTTCCGGATCAATGTCAAAGCCCTGGATATCTGTATCAATGTTAAGATTTACCCTGTCCTGCGCTTCCTCATTGGCATCATACCAGCATTTTCTCGGAACTAAGTGTTTCCAGTCTTCTGCCAAGAAAGAACGGTTCATTCCCGGTGCAATGTCTGCTGCCATCATCGCAGCCTCGATCGGGAAAGTACCACTGCCGCAGAATGGATCGACCAGAATTCTGTCTTTATTCCATGGTGTGAGCATAATCAGCGCAGAGGCAAGCGTCTCTGTGATCGGAGCTTTTACTGTCATTTTACGATATCCTCTTTTGTGCAAGGATACGCCTGAAGTATCAATACCAATTGTAGCTACATCCTTCATAAATGCCACACGGATTGGAAAGCTTGCTCCGTCCTCCTCAAACCAGGATACCCCGTATACGCCCTTCAGACGCTCTACAATCGCTTTTTTCATAATAGACTGGATATCTGATGGGCTAAAGAGTTTACTTTTAACAGAATTCGCTTTTGCGACCCAGAACTTGCCATCCTTTGGAATGTAGTTTTCCCACGGAAGAGCCTTTGTCTTCTCGAAAAGCTCATCGAACGTTTCCGCCTTTACTTCAGCTACTTTCAGCAGGATTCTCTCCGTGGAACGCAGGAATATGTTAGCATCTGCAATTCCCTGGGCGTCTGCCTCAAATGTCACTTTGCCGTCCTCAACTTTTGTGATCTCGTAGCCAAGATCAAGGATCTCGCGTTTTAATACTGCCTCCATGCCAAAGTGACAAGGTGCGATCAATTCAAATTTTTCCATTCTTTGTCCTTTCTGATAATAATTCTTTCAGTAGATATCCGTCGGTTAAAGATTTATACTTTTTACAACATTTTTTTCAAAATCTTTGATTGTGAACACGCCATCCTCAAAGATTGCATATGTAGGAGGATTTCCCTCTTTTGGAATGGATACAGAACCCGGATTTAACAATACATATCCCTCTTTCTGTTCTGCCTTAAGTACGTGAGTATGTCCATGAATAAGGATGTCTCCCTCCTGAATCGGCGGCAGGTTATTCTCATTGTAGACATGTCCATGTGTAGCATAGAAAGTTCTTCCATCCAGATTTAAAATGCAGTAATCTGCCATAACAGGGAACTGTAATACCATCTGGTCCACTTCTGCTTCACAGTTTCCGCGCACAGCATAGATTTCTCTTTTCATGTCATTCAGCATGGCAATGACCTCTTTCGGGGCATATTCCTTCGGAAGATCATTTCTCGGGCCATGATAAAGCAGATCGCCCAGCAGTACCAGGCGCTCTGCCTTTTCTTCTTTATAAGCATCCAGCATCTTTCTGCAGTAATATGCAGAACCATGGACATCTGACGCAAACATATATTTCATAGTAAATATTCTCCTCTTTTCGATTAATCTGTATTTTCCTGCATCCAAATAGTACGTCACTGTTCACTTCATTCCAGGTAACGCAGCCAAAATTCATTCCCGATTGCCTGCGGCAAAGGAATTTTGGCTTGTATTCTTAAGGATTTTGGCATATATACACCTTATCATGCTTATGCCGAAATTACAAGATTTCTTCCCCTATATGCTTCAAAACCACCTATTACAGAACGGGTACGGTAGCCCAGTTTGGCAAGCTGACGGGCAAGAAGAAGGCTTGCACCGCCTCTGTCACAATATAACACCAGTGTTTTTCCGTTGGGAAATGTGGTATGTTCATCAATTTCAGCGTACGGCATGTTCACTGCCCCTTTTACATGGCTATGTGCATATGCCTCTCTTTCGCGCAGATCTATAATTAATGCGTCCCTGCGGTCCACATAATAATCCAGCATTTTTGCAGAAATCGTTTCCACTGGAAACATGGCAGACTCCTTTTTGTTATATCATATGTAGCAGCATCAAAAACTGCCAGCAGATTCATTCCACTGGCAGCTTTTTTTACTGTAACCCGTATTGTGTCATCAAGAAGCAGGCTAAATGCGAATTTTTATCACTAAGTTGTTCTCAATTCGCCTTTCTTTATTAGTATCTGTCCTCTTCTGAGCTATAAGACTGGGAAGTCTTATTTTTCACTTTGTTTTTTGCTTTATCTCTGCTGTCTGTTTCGTTTTTGCTTCTTGCATTGTCAGTATGGTTCATTTCGTTTCCATAGCTGTTTTTGCTTGTTGTGTCTGTGTAATTTCTACTGTTTTTACTCTCAGATTCATAATTTTTTGCCATTATTTTATTCCTCCTGATGCGTTTTATCTATCCGGCTCTTCCGGAAGTCCAAAAGAATCCGGACAGTTTTATGTCACACTTCATTACTGAATGTGCTTCACATTGACTATTATCCCAAAAACGCGGGGGAATATTCATCAAAATATGTTGCTTTTTTCACCAAGCTATATTATAATCATACCTGTAAAAAGAATTTACCCTTCAAAAATTTTTTTTACATAAACCCCTTATTTAATTATTTATACTCCCCTCGAAAGCCCCGGTAGCTCCCCTACTGGGGCTTTCCTTTAGTATTTATGCGGGTTTCCGGATTTTACTAATCTGAATTTTGTTAATATTTTTGTAACATTTATAATTTGTACCCAAATTTTACCCAAAATCATATTTTCATCCCCAAAAAACACTCATAAAAAGCATAAAAAATACAAAAAACAGCATCGCAAGCCTTATGCTATGCGATGCTGCCTTATTCTTTTATATTTCTCTTTTTCCTCTCATTTCATACACGCCAGCGAACGATTGCATTTTTTACATTTTTAAAAATCATTGCGTTTCTCCCCGTATGAGTTGATAAGGATATTTTACAATTTTTCTTTAAGTGCTACAATATGTGGCAAAAAATGTGGCGGACTTTTTACGCAACATTTTTTGTCAATACATAGAAGTCACTTTGAAACATTACCAGATTTTGGAGTCTACTGCTGCCTTTTCAATAGAAAGACCTTTCATATAGCTGTCCATAAATGCATTGAATCCCGCTACTCCTTCTGGTTTTGGATCCAGTGTGCTGCTTTCCTGATCTGCAAATACTTTATTGTCAAGGAATGCTTCCAGAGTTTCTCCCTCTTCCTTGTTTACAAGATAAGAAGCAAGAAGGGCAATTCCCCATGCTCCGCCTTCACCTGCAGTAGCCATTACAGATACCGGTGCATTTACTGCATCTGCAAGAATCTGCTGTCCGACACCTTTGGTCTTAAATAATCCACCATGTCCAAGAAGACGATCTACTTTTACATTCTCTTTCTCAAACAGAAGGTTCAGACCTACTCTCATAGCGCCAAGGCATGTATACAGATTTGTTCTCATAAAGTTTGCAAGGTTAAATTTGCTCTCAGGAGAACGAACAAATAACGGACGTCCTTCTTCGAATCCTGTCATATGCTCACCTGAGAAATAGCAGTAGGAAAGAAGACCGCCACAGTCCGGATCACCTTCCAGTGCTTTATTATAAAGAGTTCCGAAGAGCTTATTCATATCTACTTCCATACCCATAGCTTCTGCAAATTCCTTAAATACATTTACCCATGCATTCAGGTCAGAAGTACAGTTATTGGAATGTGCCATAGCTACCAGATGTCCTGACGGAGTGGTAACCATATCAATTTCTTTATATGGTCTGGAAAGTTCTTTCTCCAGAACGATCATGGCAAATACAGAAGTTCCTGCGGAAACATTACCTGTACGTACTGCGACACTGTTTGTAGCAACCATACCTGTTCCTGCATCACCTTCCGGAGGACACATCGGGATTCCTGCTTTTAATTTTCCTGTTACATCGAGAAGTTTCGCACCTTCTTCAGTAAGAACGCCAGCATCCTCACCTGCAACAAGTGCTTTCGGCATAATGTCGCGAAGCTTCCATGAGAATCCATAAGGAGCTACCAGTTCATCAAATTTATCAACCATTTCCTGATTGTAATCTGCCTTTGTTGTGTCGATCGGGAACATACCGGCAGCATCACCGATTCCCAGAACTCTTTTTCCTGTCAGTTTCCAGTGTACATATGCTTCCAGAGTTGCAATATAATCGATATCCTTTACATGTTCTTCGCCATTAAGGATTGCCTGATACAGATGTGCAATACTCCATCTCTGCGGAATGTTATAGTTAAACAGTTCCATCAGTTTCTCGCTTGCTTCTCCGGTAATATTGTTTCTCCATGTACGGAATGGTACAAGAAGTTCTCCTTCTTTGTTAAAAGGCATATAGCCATGCATCATGGCGCTGACACCGAATGCACCTACAGATTCCAGTTCTACGTCATATTTTGCCTTTACATCTTTTGCCATGTCCTGATAGCAGTCCTGAATACCTGTCCAGATATCATCCAGACTGTATGTCCAGATACCATTTTCGTAGCGGTTCTCCCACTCGTGTGCGCCGGATGCGATCGGCTGGTTTTTGTCATCTACAAGTACCGCTTTGATTCTGGTAGAACCAAATTCAATCCCAAGTGCTGTTTTGTTTGCGAGAATCGCTGCTTTTGCTTCTGCTGCTCCCATTTTTATGTACCTCCTAGTTTCCATTATTTATCATTATTATCGCATTTTTCTTATGATTTTACTATCAATTTTTCTACTGTTTTTATGCGCTTTTTATACACATTTGGCTGTCATATCAGACTTTCCGATAGTCAGTCTGATATGACAGCCCTTATATCTGTATTACTTTTATCACTGTCCACTTTCTTTATTCACAAAGAATACATTATAAATATGTTAATAACAGACAGTATATCAGTCACAGTATTTTATTGATGCTGCAAACGGAGTGAACAGTAACTTCTTATTTTCTAAATGCGAGTTCATTCCATCTCAGCTCGTTCTTGAAGTCGCGGATGTTTGTGTCTTTGTCGATATAGACAGCTTCAATACCCATAGCTGCTGCCCAGTCTCCCATCTGTTCAGCTGTAAGGTCATAAGTGAATGCTGTATGATGAGCGCCGCCTGCAAGAATCCATGCTTCTGCACCTGTCTTAAGGTTCGGCTGTGGTGTCCAGAATGCGCTTCCTACAGGAAGTTTCGGCATTGGTTTCTCAACTTTCTTGCACTCTACATCATTGATGATCAGACGGAAACGATCGCCAAGGTCAATCAGAGATGTTGCAATAGCCGGGCCTGTCTTACTTGTAAATACAAGTCTTGCAGGATCTTCTCTGTCTCCCATGGAAAGCGGGCAAACTTTGATTCCGATCTTGCCATCAGCAACAGACGGGCAAACCTCAAGCATATGAGACTGAAGGATTCCCTCTTTTCCAGGTACAAAGTTGTACGTATAGTCTTCCATCATGGAAGTTCCCTTTGCATCTTTCATTCCGGCAGTCATAATCTTCATCAGACGAACCATTGCAGCTGTCTTCCAGTCACCTTCTGCACCGAATCCGTAACCTTTTTCCATAAGTCTCTGAATAGCAAGTCCAGGAAGCTGCTGCAGGGCCCCCAGATCACCAAAGTGTGTAACGATTGCCTGATAGTTCTTCTCTTCCAGGAATTTCTCAAATCCAATTTCAATCTGAGCCTGAACTGCTACATGACGTTTAAATTCTTCCGGATCTCTGCCTTCAAGAAGGATGTCATATTTGCTGTAATATTCATCAACTAATGCATCTACATCACCTTTTGCTACATCTTTTACATAATCAGCGATTTCATTTACAGGATAAGCATCAACTTCCCATCCGAATTTGATCTGTGCTTCTACTTTATCGCCTTCTGTAACAGCTACGTTTCTCATGTTATCTGCTACACGACATACGCGGATATGGCTGCTCTCCATGATACCAACTGCTGTACGCATCCAGGAAGCAAGTCTTTCCTGAACATCTTTATCTGCCCAGTGTCCGACAATAACTTTTCTTTCGATTCCCATTCTTGTAACAATATGACCATATTCACGACCGCCATGAGCAGACTGGTTTTCATTCATAAAATCCATATCAATGGTATCATAAGGAATCTCCTCATTAAACTGTGTATGAAGATGGCAAAGCGGTTTTCTGTATTCTTTCAGACCAAGGATCCATGATTTTGCCGGTGAGAAAGTATGCATCCATGTGATAACACCTGCACAGTCCTCATCTGCATTTGCCTCATTAAATGTTTTACGGATCAGCTCGTTTGTGATCAGTGTTGGTTTCCATACTAATTCAAATGGAAGAACACCACTCTTGTTTAATTCCTCAACAATGATTCTGGAATGCTCAGCAACTTTTCTTAAGCACTCATCTCCGTAAAGATCTTGTGAACCTGTACAAAACCAGAACTTATAGTTTCTTCCTGTTTTCATGATAAAATTCCTCCTGGATTTATTTTTATTTTTTATTTATTTCATTTGTTTACAATATTTTTCTGCATGATCCCCGTATGATCAGTTCCGGATAAATCAATCTTTCAACCTTACTTTCTTCTTCAGGAACTCCGTTGATCTTCTCAAGTATAAGCTCTGCTGCCATTTCTCCCAGCTTTTCCTGCGGATGAGCTATCGTTGTGATTCCGCTTCCTCGCTGAGCATACAGTGAATTGTCATAACCGGTAATGGAAATATCATCCGGTATCCTGACTCCCATTTTCTCCAGTTCTTCCATAACCTGAACAGCAATCTGATCATTGTAACAGACGATTCCATCCGGAAGCTGTCCGCTCTGTACCATTTCTTTTGCCATCAGTGCAGGTTTTACTTTCCTGTCCTCTGTATGAAACCAGACAACATCATCCGGATCATAGGCAATCCCTGACTCCTGTAAGGCCTTCACATATCCCTTGTGGCGCTCCAGTCCCTGCATATCGTCTGCCTTAAAGAAACCCTTGATCTTTTTATGTCCCAGTTCCAGCAGATATTTTGTTACAAGATAGCCTCCCTGTGCATCATCCATAAGAATATGAGGTTTATCCCTCATTTCTGAATAGATTCCCTGAATAAACACATACGGAATTTCAAATTTATCCAGATTCTGATAAAGATTTCTGTGTTTACAGATCATCTCACTTTTGCTTGGTTCAATGATCAGTCCATCAATATCTTTCTTCAGAAGTTCCTCCAGACATCTGGCCTCTTTCTGTCTGCTGTTTGCTGTGTTTTTCAGGATAATACTGTAACCGCTTTCTGAAAGGACATTATCCATTCCCTGTATCAGTCTCGGAAAAATATAATCAGAAATATATGTGGTCACTACCGCAATATTCTTTGAATTCTTTATATGGCGCATATTCTCAGAGCAATAAGTACCTCTTCCGTGAAATGCCTCTACATATCCGTCCTGCTCCAGGATTCCCAGTGCTTTACGAACTGTATGTCTGCTCAGGGAATATTTCTGTGAAAGCTCGTTTTCAG
>ERZ791846.809-NODE-809-length-12489-cov-2.26637_pt1 | contig 12489 bp, 13 predicted proteins | sample MGYA00510289_ERZ791846 | MGnify/ENA primary metagenome ERZ791846 (study PRJEB30046, sample SAMN00715274) | human gut metagenome | study: EMG produced TPA metagenomics assembly of the A metagenome-wide association study of gut microbiota in type 2... | reverse complement strand
TGTGCATTTCTGATTTTGATTACAATAGCAGAATTTATAACAGTAATATTTTTATCATCTAAATTTATTCTTACATCGAATGCCAAAAAAAATAGAAGAGTAATTGGATATATTCTAATTATTACCTCTGTATTGTGTATTTTACTAATTATGATTCGTTGTTTAATGATACTATTATAAACGAAGGAGATTTACATATGATACCAGAAGATATACAAAACATTATTTTAAGATATGACAAAGAGGTTTGCAATGAAATATCTGCCATAAATCTTGCTATTGAAAGAATAAAAGATTCTCTCAAAGTAATAAATGAAGTTATCTCGTCAGATTTATTTTCTTATATGAAAAGTGATAAAATTTTTGATAAAGAAAAAGAAAAACAATTGCTACAAGATGCACAAGCTTTAAGAGAATTTATATCTTCAATTGATAATGTTCATGAGTCTAAAGGAGTTAAAAAATCTCAGATGATAGCTTTCCATAAAAAATTATCTATACAAGACATCATCGTATTAAAAACTACTCAAAAATGTAAACATGAAAATCATGAGATACAAGACGTAATAGCTAAAATTCCTGTTTTATATGACACATGTGATGTTCAATGTTTAGATGTTCAATTGGCATATTGTAAAACATGTGGTAAATATTATATGTTAAAATCTGATTTTGATATGATTAGTGGGATAATATTATGTCAAGTTATCGATCAAACAACTAACAGCACCAATAACCAAGATGATAATTTTATATCATTACAAAAACAATCTGTTCTTTATCGATGTGGATATACAGTAAGCAGTCAAAGAAAGTTATCAGCAGAAGCTAGACGCATTATTCTTTGCTCAGTAATTGAATCTCGTTTAATGACAAAATTGGAAATTAAAGATCACCTTAATATGCTTATTGAACGTGAAAGTAAAATTCCATCGTGGGAGAACGCAGTTGTAAAATGGAAGTTTGATAAAAAATTTATAAATGATTATCAACAAGAAAATGTTCCACAAATTGTATACGAAAAGATTGTATTAAAATACACAAAATAAACTGTGGGTATAAGTGGTGATGATATAAATAGAGGGCCCTCTTAATTCTATATAACAAACATAGATTTACCATAACAATAAAAAAGAGTAGTGTCATCACACTACTCAAAAAAACTCATTGTTTTTTGTTACAATATGCTCAACCCGACTGTTATAAAATCTCATCATCATTCAGATGACCTCTTTATAATCACATCTCAATACACATATTGCCTTGACCCGAGATACCACGAAATAATAAACCAGTACAACGCCTGGATTATTAAATACTTTAATCTCTAAAAATGAATATTAGAAATAGAAATCGTTGCTCTTGACTCTCAATTATTACTAATCGCATTTCAAGTCGCTACATCATCCTTTATGATTATAATTATACTACAATAGATATGATTTGTCAATGATTGTTATTAAGTTTTTGATTTAATGTATTATTTTTATTTTTTAATTCTATAATTTCTTTCTTTTGTTTTTCTATCGTATAATTTAATCTCTCTATCAACTTTTCATTTTTTTTAATATATGGATATGAAATGCTAAATGCATGATATTGTATTTCTTCTACGACTTCTTTAGATATCTTTTTACCTTCTTTATCTATTCTTGCAGGGGATATATACTTCATATCATTCATCATTAGAATACAATTTTTTTCAAATCCTTCTTCTTCTAACCCTTGTCTATATTTTTTATTACCAGTTATATTATTTTTTGGATGAAAGCTCTCATCAAAAACATCTGTGCCTGTTCTCATAGGGATAATAAGATATTTTTCTTCAATCTTTCCTATGCATAAACCATAATGAAAATAAGATAACTCACTTCCATAATTATTTCCAAAGTTAATATAATAAGTTGTTCCAATTTTAGGAACAATTTTATTCCCATTATCATCTTCTTGAAATGATTCATGTCTATGTCTCATCCAATGAGTATCACAAAAAATTATAGAAGCAGCATCATAAGCACTCTGATTTCCTAATCCTTGAATATAATTGTGCATATATTGAACACCTGCAAGCATAATACTTCCAACTTTTTTTGCTTTTTTAGCTTTATTTGATGTTGAATTTTGAGTATATACTTTTATTAATTTTACATCTCCCCAATACATTGTATCATGTATCAATTTTAAATTCATAACAAACCATCCCATAACAATATTTGGTATTTTGTACCATTTATACTATTATACGACAGAGTACGACAATCCACAATTCAGAACATATATTCTAAATCTACAATTATGCCAATAATCTAGTTGATTATGTAATTTTAAAAATTCCTTATCGTCTATATGATATAATATTCCCTATAATATTAATAGGAGAGTGATATAAGTATGAATGAGAAAATATGCAAAATTTTAATTTATATATGTATGATAGTTGCATTACTTTGCTTAATTGGAATGACGTATCTTACATATAGTGGTTGATTTTGTTTGTATCGTTAATTCTATATTTGCAATATTTATATATACCGATACACTTATATATAAATAATTCCCAATTGCTGATGGAAGAGTAGTATATAGAAACTATCCCTGAATTTATCGGGCATCCATCTTCCCTATCGCTAGAGTGCATTTTCATGATTATATTACATAACCATGCTTTCGTTACGCTCGTTGAGGTCGGCATCCATTATAATGAAGCCCTACCTGCGGATTACTTCGTAGTTTGGATTGTTACTATACCGCATCCTTTCGGATTTGCCACTTACACCTATTAAATATAAGTTTAGTACCAAACTCATGTGACATAGCCTTTTGAACTATGAAAGCTTCCCGTTCTGAAATTCAATACAGAAGAGTAGCGCATTACCGCTAACTCCATTTTAGAAAGTCACCAGAGAGTCCTTGCTTATAAATAAGCTCGTACACATTACTGCTAAACTCTCAAGCGGCATAAGTCATTTTGAAAAATGCATGGGACGAATCCCATGTGCTCTTACCGCTGTTGTTTTTACCTTGAAAAATACCTAATCCAAGTGCCATAACATTAGGCAAATTAACAAGCTTGCTATCTGATTTTGCAAGTTTTGTCATTACACCTAAAGCTTTTGTACCAGTATCTACAATACCTTTAAACATATCGGAGCTAATTGCACTGGTAGAAAAATCTTGAAATTGAGCCTTCAAATGAGAGAGAGAAGCTTCAATACCTTTATCCCAAGATTCGAGTTCTCTTTCACCTGATCCATCAGCATCATTTAATGCTGTTTGTAAAGATTTACGTGCTACGTCAAAATTAGTCATAAGAGAGGAAACAATGTTTCCCTGACGTTTCTTTAATATTAAGCAGAGTCACAAATTCTGCTAACTTTATGCGATATTTTTGTATTCTCCTTTCAAATAATCTTCCTTGAATCTATACCATTGTTCAGGAGTGTTATAATATTGTCCATATAAACTATGAAACAAAACATGCAATTTTTTATCTATACATTCACCAAGAGGATATTTTGATTGTTCCTCTAAGAATTTAATGCGTAAAAAATCTAAATCTTCATTAGAATAATCATTAAAATTTTTATTTTTATATTGTGGATATTGTTCCAATATATCATTAACAATATTGCTTACACCATATAAATGATGTATCTCAAAATTCTTGCTATTCGTTAATATACATTTGTAATTACAATTTTTCATAGAGTCATTTTTCCATTTCTGATTTTGTCCTCTAAGATATTTTGCTAATGTTGGGTATGATTGATTATCCATTTCTTTTCTAAATAGACGTAATTCTTCTCGTTTCCATTTGACTGCTCTAAAACTTTTCCCGATATGATTTGCCATTATAATATCTGGTTCAAGTTCCCAATTATCACAAATATATTTAATTTGTTCATCAGTCCAAGAATTACAAATTTTGGTATATGATTTAAGTTTTAAAGCGTTAGCTTTAAGAATAATTGAATCAATTGATCTATCTGATAAATGATCATGAATTTCCTCCAAAGGAATAGAAGAGTAGTTTAACTTTAAATACTCAATTTCACCATCTGTCCATTTCTTTCGATTATGAATTTGGCTATCAAATTTCACTTTATACTCATTATTAAATTTTATACCCAATCTGGAACATTTGTGCTGAATCGCACGATTAGATATTTTAGGAAATCTTTCATGAATTTTATCCCAGTTACCAATGGGATAATTTTCTTTTAAAAATTCTATATCTTCGTTTGTATATTTATATTTCATTTATTTTTTTAAATATCGCAAAAGTTCTTACTTTTCGGGTAAGAATTGACTATGTTTTCACCCTCATCATTACATGTTAGGGACATACTCTTTCGATTTAAAGGGTTTTCACCTTCGCCATATGTGATTGCGACCTACTTCTGTTGAGTTAAGTATTCGAGATTTCCACTCTTATTTTATAATTCTTTAAAAAGAATATTCTTAACTCCCTCATGGGGAATAGTCGATGAACGTTCACCCTCGACTCAAGTACCATATGATCTACGGAATACGTTAGGGTGCTTCGCTGCAAACGTGCTATTATACTTATGTATATCTCTACGTTTTTAAACCTTCATAACGTGATTTCTCCGTTATTGTGGTGTAGAGCATTAAGCTTACCTTGCAATTAAATATGTTCTTTATGTATATTTCTATACATTCTGGCAAACGTTACTCCACCAGCTATAAGTTCTGTTAAACTTGCCTGCTGAATATCTGTTAAATCTTGCCACTTAGTAGATAATTCATCGAGAATATCATATGTAGATTTAAACTCATTTTCATTTTTCATAATATCCACGCCACTAAGAGCCATAACTTCTTGTCTTAGTTTTGCGGTTGATTCTGCCATACCTTCGGTGTCAAGACCTGCTTTTTCCATGTCTGTTGACGCACCTCTGATACGCATTGAAATTGTCTTGAATGCAGTGCCGACAGAATCCGGATCTTGTACGACACTATTTGCTGCCGTAATTAAGGCTACAGTTTCTTCAAATGTGTTGTTTGCAGCTTTCATTGATGAAGCTGATCGAGTTAAACCATCAAAAATACCTGCCGTATCAATCGGTTCAGTATTCGCAACCTCATTTACAACATCAACTACTTTAGTTACTTCATCAGCATTCATTTGGAATCCTTTTAATGTAGAAATTAATCCACTAGATGCGGATTCCTGTGTCATGTTATCTCCAACTTTTTGCAATAGGGATGTAGCATCTGATAATTTTTTCGCATCATCCAATTTATAGCCTAACCTTGACCAATCGGCGGTACTGCTAATAACGTCACTAATTGTTGATCCATATTTTGTTGCGCTTTGGGCTGCTTCATCCCAATATTGTGATAATTGTGTGCCAGAAGCATTACTAACTTTTGTTAATTCAATCTGTGATGCATTTACATCTTTAACAGCAGAAATTGCTTCTGTTGGAAGTTGAATCATAATACGCTGCAAACCAGCATAAATTCCAGTAAACTGAGCAATTTGTCCAAGCGCACGTTTAGTTTCAGCCCAAGTAGAATTACCAGTTAACCCCTCGGCTTGAATTTTTGACTTTAAATTTGTAAATGCGTTGTCATAACTTGCTTTTTCTTCTACAGTAGTCATAGAACGATATTGTTGTTCTAATGCTTTTAGCTCTGCTCCATATTTCTTAACTGCTTTAGAATTTGCATTCATATATGAAACAACTTTATTTCCCGATGCACTAGCGATAGATGGAGATAATGCTTTTGACGATTCGTCTCTAATTTGAGACAAAGTATTCTTAAAAGTATCTCCTGCTTTAGTCATATCTTGAAAAGTTTGTTGTAACTGTTGTTTACCTAAAACATTTGATCCATTGTAATGATTTTGAAGTTTATCTAAAGCCTGATTATATGAGGCTAGAGCCGCTGTAGCCTTTTGAATATTTGCAGTATCTTGAGTTCCATATGCCCCTAATTGTTTGCTCATTCTGGATGATGCGGCTGCATATTTTCCTGTGTCAATATTATATTTTAATTTTGAAGAATTTATCTGGCGTTGAAAATTTTGCGTATACTGTCGTGCTGCATTCTGTGCAGAACGTGCCATATTGTTATTATTAAGATTAAGGTTTATTCCTTGTCTCTGAACATTTTGGAGTTGTTGTATAATATTGTTAATTTGATTTTGACCTTGAACATTGAATTTAATATCAACAGATTTATTTTGCATTTTGCTTAATTTTTGTTCAAGCTCATTAACTTTTTCCGCACCATGAGTAACAACATTTACGTCAACTTGAAATTGTGCTTCCATAATAATTTATTCTCCTTTCTTACAAAAATAAAAAACTCTCCGAAAGAAAGGAGAGTAAACTATATTATTACTTACTTTTTTATATAAAAATAAGTGACTAAGTTAAACTTAGCCACTTTCTAAAATATTTCCATATGTTCCACATCTGACAGCCTGAATACATATTTTATTTCAGGATTGTCACTATAAGATGGTTCATTATTATATATTTGATTTGTATTCCTATCAATTTTTGTAAACGCAGTAATTACAAACCACGAATCTTTTTTATTATCTTCATGTGAAAGATAATGCCCTATTATATAAAATGGTTCATCTTTTAAATACACTTTTAAATTTGATCCATTTGAAAAATCTAACACGTCCATCCAAATGTTATCATATGGTGTTTTATGAAACACCCATATGGATAAATTTATAAACCATTTTCGATTAACGATAATAGTAATAATCGCCGTAACAATAACACCAATTATACTTGATATAGCTGAGTTTATAAAAGGTGTATCAGGCGATGATTTAATTCCAAATAGATTTTTAACCCTCATAACTGATACTAAAGAAAGAAGTAAATAACTAATTATGCAACTTATAAGTGGTATATACTTGCTAGCCTTTTTATTTCCTGTTGTATATCTGTACAAATAATAACAAATTGCCCCTGGTACAACATATTGCAAAATTAATGGTAATCCTTCAATGAGTTTATATAATTCTTCTATTTTTCTTTACCACCTTTCTTACCACCTTTCTTACCGCCAATCATATACTCCATATCAATTGGTTTCTGGTGTGGATTTTGTGTATTGCTTTTTGGAAATCTTTTTACATAATGTTTCACAATTTCAAAAACTTTACTATTTTTCCCATAATATTTCCCTCTTTTGTGTATTTTATAATCATAGTATACAGAAAAGTAATATTAATTGCAATACAAATATACGAAAATATTATGAGACAAATTTTGTGAATTTCTACGATATAATTAAAAAGAATCGAAGCTACATGCCGAGAAGCGCAACTTGTAGACACCTTTGCTTATTAAGAAAGGTATAACATCTCATGAAAATCTTTATAAGTTCTGTGAGTTCTTCACAATTTATTTTCCTGAATGTTGTAGTCTAACAGAAAGGAGGTAAATCGTGATTGATCTCATACTTGATTATGCACTGAAATTTGCAGGTATTGGATTCGCTTACTTTGTATTACATCGCGTTGTGTCCAAAAAAGCAAAAGAAATTCACATTCATATTGGATTTATTGGATTAGATTTCGATTGCTCATTCTACAAAGATTAAGTGCTGAAAATAGGAGAAGAGAAAGAGATCATATGAAATTTTCATGACGTAGAAAGAAAGAGAAGTTACTGTATCACACAGTAGCTTCTTTTCTTTTTGTATTATATCGCACGATGAAATTTAGGATTTATTTTTGTTTAATTGTTACATTATTTTTATTTGATATGTTCCACAAAGTATGTTATAATACCAATCGTGGAACGCATCTGTTCCACATCTAAAGCCACCAAGTTTTCCAAGATATGTAAATATTAAGGAAAGGAAGGTGATTGCATGTTTATGTGTGCTTACCCATACATAGTACATGTCAATGCCTACTGGCGTTTCCGTCTACAAAGATGGGAACATGTGTCAGAGCATTGGCGATCCTTACCGAATCGGTAAGATAACTTCCTAATCTTGAGTCTTGGATTGAACTCTCTGATAAAGATTCATGACATTTCTTATAGATTCTTGGTGGCTAACCTCTTAACTAAAATTAGCTTTTACAGCTTCTATAATATCCTGTACAGCATCATCCCATGTACCAGGAGTACCTAATACCCCACTACCATTATTTTGTATATCACTCATGATCTGCAAGCCTGAATGTTTTCCGTATGGATATTCTGCTACATTCAAATGAATATCATAGTGATAATTCCCATTACCACCAGATACACCAGATGAACGAGGTGAACTTTCATATGTCCCAGTTCTGATATATTGCGCAGGTGATCCACTAGAATAAAAATTCTGAATATCTGCTTGAGTCTGAGCAAATCCTTCAGATTCCGCAGCTTCAACTCTTGGTCTAATAATTTGTGCATCAATTGCATCCATAATTATTCCCATAATAATTTCCTCCGTATGAGATAGAAGAGTAGTACTCTTCTTAAACAAATGTTCTGTATTGAACTACATAATATAATCTGGTAAAATATTCCTTGGGTGGAGATATTCAAAAGATATCATGAGAATGTACTTCCATTCTCAGGGAACCAGTTTCTCAACTATGCGGTCGCCTACGGGCAGGCGTGAACCCATATCCTCTACGCTGAAAGTTTCTATGACCTTTTATCATAGATATATTATTTTGGTAAGGAGGTATACATACATGAATTACGGTATTGTAATATCACTAATTAGCTTAGTGGTAAATATGGTAAACGTGGGCTTAAATATTTACGATCACGTTTCACGCTAATAGTTGAGAACTGGTGTGGCGAAATATTTTACCAGTATCAAATGTTAATTTTTATTTCTTTTTATCCATTGTTGTTACTTTAGTTCCAGTCTTGTTATTGTTTTTATTACCAGAACCATCATTCATTACATTTCTAGCACTAAAATTTCCTTTAACTTTCTTGAGTTCTCGATTTTCTTCCTGCAATTTCTTAATCTGCTCATTCTTAGCATCAATAATATCTTGGCTTGCTTTGTCAATATCAAAAGCGGCGGCATCTTTCACAATCTTAGTAAGATTTTCAGGTGAAACATCAAAACCAGTTTCTTTCAGTTTGTCAATAAATGTTTTACCATTCTCAATCATTTCTGGTGTGAGAGCAGTAAGGTCAAGGTTTGCAAGATTCTCAAATGCGTCAATAAACACATTTACACCTTTTACAATTCTGTCCATATCTGGATTTGCATGAATAATGTTCTGTTTAGTCCATTCAAGTTTGTCATGAACCATTTCATCTACAAAATCCATAACCTTAATATATCTTTTATAACTTCCATTTCTTGAATCAGTGTCAGGATTAATAAAATTATCAACCAGACCTTTTAAATCATCGTCTGAAAGATATAACTTATACAGATTTTCTCCTTTTTCAAGTTCATATCCTTCAATAAAATATGTTGCAACGGCAATGATTCTCGCAGGTTCTTCCATCCAAGGAATATATTCTCCTGTGTTATCATCCCAAAATGCACTGAGAATGAGATTAATTGCGTTGAGTTTATCTTCAAATGTAATATCGTTTTTGACTTTTAATAATGTTTTTTTCATATTATAAAATCTCCGTTTCAACTAAATATTCAGCTTACTCAAAAGTAACTCTACATCATATCTGTAGTTCACTTTTAGTTTCTCTTTTTCAATTAAAATAGGACTTGCATATTCAAGTAAATCCTGTTCATTAAAACTTTTCTTTTCTATATGTGAGATAAGATTATCCCAGTCGTTTATATTTAAAAAATATGTATTACCAGTAGAACGGAAGTCCAAAACTAATCCACTGATTACACGTTTATAGTTTGCAAATTCTTTTAATTTTTCAATTTGATAATAATGTACAATTCCCTTTTCATTTTTATCACGTTCAAAACTACACGAACCTTGAAATGTTTTTAATTCAAGCGTAAGAAAAAGATTTCGTGTACCATCAAATACCATCAAGTCACATGGACTATGACGACTAAATCTAAGTTTGTTACTTGAGCCTACGTCAAAACCTTGTGCTGAATCAGGTGGACGATAGGAGAGTGTGTAATATGGAACACTTTTCTTAAAATTATCTTCAAATTGTTTACCTACACTTCTTGCCATTATTTATGTTTCCTTGCATTATTATATAATAATTGTAATTTAATCCATATTTGAAATGTTATAGGATTTGCAAATGTCATCTCATCGTGATAAAATTCTCCATGAAAATCCGCATGAATTTTGCCAACATCTTTTAAGTCACCTGAAAGATAAAATGACATTGCTTGTTTAAGTGTGTAAAATTGTGCAGTTCTCAATATTTTATCTGGATTTTCATATGTGATTGTCATTGTTTCCATATTAATTTTCTCCTTGAAACTGCAATTTATTATGTTCTTTCTCTAGTCTAAGTTTTTGCCATGCTTCATATGGCTTTTTAGTTTCTGCTTTAATAAAATAAAAAGCTAATTTCCCCTCATTTGTTTCTGATGGAATAGTCCATACGGGTTGAATTTTATAATTACTTAAATAAAAAATAATCTGTGGCATATAAGTGATAGGAATAACTCCATCTTCTCCAAACGCCTCAAACACTTCTTCTAAGCTATCAAATACTTGTTTTTTCATATCATATCTTCTCCCAAAATCGTAAAAAATAGGGATACAAGCCATTAATTCATAGCTAGTATCCCTACTAATTATTTATACTAACTACGATTAATTTATTCAGATTTATCTTTTTGTTCATCTGTTGCAACATCATCAGCTAACTCAACCTCCGTTACTTTCTTTTGCTTCTTTACTCTTGAAATAGGTTTAACCTTTACAGGTTTCTTTTCTTCTTCTAAATTACAAGTGATAGAATATCTATCATTTTCATACTTTACGAATACAGTATCTTTATCTGTGTGGTCAGATGGCATTTGAATTTCTTTCCCATCAAAATCAACAACCATAACATACTGATTGCGTAGTAATACTTTACATCCTTTTGTCATTGTGGTTATATTCTCCTTTATAAAAGAAGTAGGATAATGTTATATTACCCTACTTCAAAAAATATATTATTCAGTAATTTCAATAATATCCATTACATCGCCATCTTCGTTCTGAAGAACACTTAGTTCTATCTCAATTTCCGCAGGATCACCATCAGAAGAGAATGATAAATCAAGAGTTCTATTAGGAGATGCTTTGTAAGCAGTAATTCTGACTGGTACAAGATTTCCTTTTTCGTCTTTATCAACTGTTTCCATCTGAATGAAGAAATCTTTTGGAGTCTTCTTATTATTGAAAGAAATTTTCTTTACGCCTGCTGTCTTTTCTTCAAGATAAGATACTTCATATGTTGTACCTTCTTTAATCTCAGAAGTAGTTGTAGCAGTAAATACTTTTTCAGCAACAGTACCCTCAATAATCTTTCCAGTGTCAGGATCAACAGCGTAAACTGTGCCTGCTTTTGGTGTGTTTGTCAGAGTAAGTTTTCCTTCTGCTCCACCTGTTACATTTTCTCTACGAGCGATAAGTGCAGATGTTTCAATTTCTCCATCAGAATATAGTGCGTAAATCTGGAAAGGATGAACTTGGAAATTAAGTTTCATAGTACCCTCAAGTGGATTATCAAATTTAATATCCTTTGCACCTTTTTTATTTGCGTATACTGCATCAGCATTAAAACCAGCAGTAGTAGTATTGCAGAAATCTACTAACATCCAAGGTTTCATTGTAGCATAGTCAAGGATATGTACATCGCAACACTGACGGTTTGCCATATTAAGCTCTTTAGCCATAATATTTTTCCTCCATTTTCTTAAAAATAAAAATAAGCCACTGAAATCTCAGCGACTTTTAATTAATAGTTTTCATTATTTAATTTTGTTCATATACTCCATAGGTTTATAATCATTAGAGTTTTTGAATGAGAATGAATTAGCAGCCATCATTTATATCTGCTTGTCTTCCCATCCTGTATTCTAAAAACATCTTCATGAATTGATAATATGTCATATCCCAAACATTCAATATATTGATTCCAACCTTGTTGTGCGTACAATATTTTACAATCATATTTGGTAATGTATAATCATCATCCACAGATGTTTGTTTTTCTTTTTGTTCACTCTTATGTTTTGCTAATTTCTCAGCAATACGTTGAGCTAACTTATTTTTATATTTCGGCTTTTCAACTTCTTTCTCAGATTTAATCCCTAATATAACTTGCAGAAACGCACGAAACTCATCAAAATTACTGTTATCAATTTTCCCTATTTCGTTAAAGATTTCCTTCCCATCATTGTCTTTCTCATAAGTGCCAATGAGAAAAGCATTCTGTTCTGGATTATACTGAAAATCATCTACAACAAAGAAGCTGATTATATAGGCTAAAAAATCTGCACGATTCATTCCAAATGTTAGTAGATTATAAACAGTATTTTTTTCTTTTTCTTCATCACTGAGGGAATTGAATTTTTCAG
>ERZ791846.808-NODE-808-length-12502-cov-4.38138_pt1 | contig 12502 bp, 7 predicted proteins | sample MGYA00510289_ERZ791846 | MGnify/ENA primary metagenome ERZ791846 (study PRJEB30046, sample SAMN00715274) | human gut metagenome | study: EMG produced TPA metagenomics assembly of the A metagenome-wide association study of gut microbiota in type 2... | reverse complement strand
ATATCATGCACTCTTAAAATTTTCAGTACTGGTCTGAATTCACAGGCCCATTATAAAATGGACAAATAGTGAATTTCCTGCAAGCGGCGTTTTTTCCATTACATCGAATAATAATCGGCAAAATGGGCGGGGGATTGATACTAATTGCGGGTCAACTGTGACCTTTAACAGTACCCACAGCCACACTGTAACGGTCAATAGCACTGGCTCGGGTACAAGACATGAAAACCGTCAACCATATCAGGTCATTAACCGATGGAAACGCACCGCTTAGGCCGTTCTTTTCCACCTAATTACAACCGTATAAGGTGGCCTATTTTCATGTGCTTGATTGTTGCCAGTGGTATTAATGGTAATGATATGTGAATGTGCGCCGTCTGTACTGGTTGTTCTGTTAGACCAATAATTTGAACCACCAGCGCCTGCGTTCTGGTCAGAACCTCTCGTGATTATGTCGCTAACCGTATGAGTATGATTTCCGTCAGTAGAGCACGATGCTACATGGCTGTGAGAAGCCAGCTCTCCGGTGGAGGTATTCTTTATAACCACCGGGGAAATGCCTAGTCACAGCCATAATGCTAGCTGTAGTACTAATGGCAATCACAACCATACATTGGGGCGCACATCAAATAGTGACAATACAGGTGTTTTCCCTGAATACATCAAGACTTCCCATTTCATTGCGGGCAGCGGCACGAATTTAGGTAGCACAGCGTATGCTGGCAATCATAGTCATACAATCGCGATAACCAGTATCGGTGGCGATGCATACCATGAAAACAGACAGCCTTATCAGGTCGTGAATCGGTGGCTTCGTATAAATTAAGCAGTCCGTTTCCAGCGGTTTATGACCATGTACGGCATACGGTTTTCATGGTAGGCACTGCTACCAGAGCTACCGATAGTTATGCTGAGTTCGTGATTGTGGTTACCATCTGTTGTTGTTCGCATGAGTGGGTTGTTTTTGTCAGTACTAGCAGAGCCGTAGTGATTGTAATTACCGTCATATACGCCATTATCGGCCGCACTTTTGTTCAGTTCGCCCCAGCCGCCGTGATAGTGGGCGCCAGTGGTGCTGGTAGTCCCAGAAGCGCTATGCGTATGCGAAGGCATTTCCCCGGTGGTGAGCTTATGCTTTGCTTCCCCGCCTGTGGCGCCCAAGGTATATGTATAGGTTGTCCCACTTTCCGTGTATGTACCTGCGCTTACCAGTACCAGCCCGGCAGCCATCTTTTCCCATGTCGTGCCTGGCCACAACGTATTGGGATCATCATTCGTTGTGGTTTCAAAAATGCTTCCTATTGGGCGAACATATTTAATGGCATCCGTTTTAAATGCCTCCAGTACAGCTTGAAGAACTGCCGGCGTAATAATCTTCATTGAATCCGTGCCCGCTTTTGCTTCGGCTTCTGTGGCTGATTCCTGGCATTTCCTGATTATTAAATAGACACAACTGTTATCTTCTACGGTTGTGCCTACGTCAGTCCATGTTGGTTCGATGTTATTTGTTTGTCCAGCAGTTGTAACTTTCGCTACTGTGTTTGGCTGCATGTTCGGGCTTGAAATGACTTCGCCCTCTGCATAAGTTGCCTCAGGCTGCCATAGCCTGACTGAATTTGCCACATTTTCTACGACATTGTGCATGTTCTTTATGAAATCTTGATATTGCTGTTCTGTCGTTGGATTATCTTCATTCGGATAATGAAAATACGGCTCTGAATCCAATAGTTTTTGTATTTCGGCCATCTATACCATCTCCTTAATATAGCCCTGCCAACTAATATCTACGGTTCCTGCCACATAATTGCCGTTTTGGTCAATAAGCTTCACGACACATGGATTTCTGCTTGTTATCAGAGGTTGGAGTATAACACCCGAGCTGTCCCCTTCTACCGCATCAATATGTACCGCTGTCGTGTGATAGCAGGGCGTAACAATTGGCAATTCTCTACCTTCAATCGGAATTTCCAAGTTTTCAAAGTGTTCATTTCGGTCAGGCACGTCAATATAAACACCAAATGATTTAACAATCGTTTCTTCATTTTCACTGTTTAATGCCACGATTCTAAGCTGCAGTATGTCTCCCGCCGAGATTTCAATTCTGTCGCTGTACTGCTTCCACATTTCATTTTCAATGCTCCAGACTGCTGCGTCTTCATCGGTCCATGCAGCTTCGTTCTTGTCATCCCAGGCTGCATCGCCCAGGATTTCACGATAATATACGATAGCCGGTCCTTCGATATCATATTTCAGCCAAAACTGTCCGCTTACTGGTGCTGTAAATTCTGCGGTTACTGTATATGCCTGCCAATTGTTCCGCCATTCGTAATCATCGGCTTTGCACCATTTATACTTGCTGGCGCTTGTCCACCGGTATTCATTGTTTTTCGGATATAAGTAGTTGTTCCGTTCGAGATACGCATTATGCGTAACCTCTGCCCAGCTATTGTCAGAATATTCTTTATGGTACAGTACGTTTTGTTCAATCAAATCGCCCATATCCAGGATGCAGTATGCAAAATCTGCTGATTCATTACCCGCATTATCCACGGTTTTTATCATGACAGCATGAACCCCCTGGCGTACTGTCTGGGTTTCATATGGCTGCGTAACAATTAAGCCATCCTGTACTGGTATGCCCGTTTCCCAGTTCAAAACTGTACCCTGGGTATATTTCATCCGAAACCCAGCAATATCGTTCGGATCTGGATACGTAAAATCCCACCAATACCGTCTCGTGCCATTCGCCATTTTTTCTACGTTGAGTTTCCGCACAGCATTTGGCGGTTCATCGCTTCCCACTGTGACTTTAGTAATTGTGCCTGTCGAACTGCGCAGATGGTTGACTGTAATGACCTTGACATAATATTCTGTATCGACTTCAGTATCGCATTCAAAGTACATATTGATTGCAGAGCCAGCAGTCGTATAGGTAATGCCGTTATCTCGTGACAGGAAAATAGTAAACCGCTGATAAGGCAGCCGTTCGGGATATGACCAGGACAAATATAGCCGAGAATGCCGTTGCCCTCCATTATCTACCCAACAGATCTGCCGTCCTACCAGATTGGTGACATCCTTTACGTCATTTTCGTTTTCTGCATCGCTATAATTGATTGGCGGTATCGTGTAATTTTCATTAAAGACGTTTTCATTGTATTCAATCGCTTCAATTTCCCGTATCATGTCTTCGGTCCGGCTGATAGAGCGAACAACAAATTTTTTCGTCCCCTTGCTTACTTCTGCAATATCAAAAATGTCATCTGGAGACGGTGCCACATCTGGCGAATCCGTCAATACAACCGTAGTCGTTCCATCGCCATTATCCGCAATGCTCTGGCATCCTATTTCATAGCGTGTGTCATTTGCAGATGATCTAAACGCAAACGTATACGGTTTTGAACTGTCATAACTCCGCATCACAGCATTCACGACTATCGTAGTGCCGTCCACCGATGCAATGCGCCCGCTGGTCTGCCACATAGGAACATCATGGGATACCCAGATGACATCTCCCACAGTGCATGAAATTGCATCTATAGCCGCCTGGAAAGATACAGTTCTAATCATGTAGGCATTGCAGTACAGTTGGAATTTAGCCTCTCTATAGGCTTGCTCATAGCTGGTAATGCCATCATATGACAGCTGGGATGTCGTATCGTATTCATCAGTATCGAATGTAGGCCCAAACACCTTGACTGTATCGCGCTCATAATCCTTCTGCGAATTGGTGAACGTCAGCTCTACTGCATTGGCCCGGTCCGATGTCTGGAGAAACGTTTCCGTAAATGTGCCACTAATAATGTTGCCCATGCCAAACATCTGCACGGCTTCTTTCGGACCGTCCCAGCAGCATCCATATTTTGTACCAAACAGTTCTACGATGCCACGCCCAACAGGCGCAATATATTTATTTACGACATCTAGTAATTCACCGACGGTATTGATTTCAATGTTTATTTTGAGATTAAATTTGTCACAATACGTCGCCCATTCGTCGAACTGATTATATAGCATTAGCCCGGTGTCTGCGCCGTAATGTATGTATACTTCATCGCCGCTCCGAGCATCCGTTATCTTATCTGCCCGATGCACCATGTCATAGGCAGCCCAGGCCGGATTGGTTGCATCTTTTTCTTCGTAGGCATTCGTACTTGGATTCCAGACGTATACCGAGTTTCGCTGTTTCATGAATTTCATCGTCGGGGACCCGGAAAGCTGATCGGTCGCCAGTGCCCGGATGCCAATCAAGGCTATGCCAGGGTAGGTAAAGTCGTCATAAACGATGCCACTGACCGCTGTCCACCAGATTCTTGTACAGGCTCGTGTAGATGAAACCGGATAACCACGACTTGTGACCTTAAGCCTGACTTTATATTCCCCTTCAGGCAGGTGATCTACACGATACTGCCGTCTGATTGCCGATGACTTGTTTCCTCGAATCATCCCACTATCAGCAGATTCCCGTGTAGCCCGTATGTTAATCTTTCCCATACGTGACCAGGCGAAAGCACCTACATATTCGTGAGTTGTTACCCAGTTAAATGGACCGATAGACACGGTTCTTTCCGGCTCAATCGTATAATCCGCGCTATATGATCCTATTGTTGCTTTACATTTACCGTTATCATGCTTGCTGAACTTTATTTTATATTCGCCAATAGGCACGGTATCGTCATTCAATGATAACCATTGTGCCAGTTTCTTTTGCCGTTTGCTGAAGTCGATATAATGATGTGGCTTTAAAAAATCTTTCCAGTTGTCTGTATTATTAGGTGCATATTGGGCCTGGATTTCTACGTACGTTTCATCCAGCCCGCCTTTATCATTTGCATAATACAGACCATTGGAGCATTCCACATAGATGATGATGCCCTGGGTGGCGGTGCCGGTCACAACATCGGTACGCCATTCATTTTCCAGCATTTCATATCCCAGCGTTTTCGTACTTATCGTATCGTTAAAATTTGAGATAATATCCTGGGTATTTGTGCCTGTCCGGATATCGAGCTTGACATTCTTATAGTTTCCCACTGGATTATCATTCAGTTCTACATCATAAATTTTCAGTGGCCCATAGCCGGCAGCAACCAGCCAATTCAAATACTGTTTATCTGAATCAGCCGTAATGTATTTGCCGATAGTCTGACCACCAGAACGTACCGTACCATACGTAATAGGAATCGGATTATTCTGCCCCTGCGTCGTCGCAATGCCAGACCATGAATATGTCGGATTTTCTGAACTGCTTGATAATTTGCCTGTATTGGCCGTGCCAAAGGCCCGTTGGATAAGCGTACCGCCAATGAACATGACTGCCGCAGCCGCCAGATACCCGCCAATAGCCGCGAATCCATGAGCGCTGGCCAGAGCAGCCGCGCCCCAATGACCACCTGCTACCATACCGCCAACGCCAAAAGCCACAACCGACAATGCAACTGTCGCAATGATGAGTAATGGGTTCTTGCCATGCCCTTTTCCAACGATAGGAGCAAATACGATAAAATCCCCGTCATGTACTGGCTTCATGCCATTGATTGTGTAGCTGTTCTGCGATATCACCATATCTTTCAGCGTCAGCTGGGATGTACATTCCTGTACATAGTCGCCTACCAGCTTTCCCTTTGTGTATGGCAGCGTATGTACTTCCCTGTTCTGCTGAGGCTCGAATGGATTTTTGACAAATACAACCGTAATCATAACTTATCACCTACATACTCATAAAATCCATCAATGACGCCTCTCCAGGCCGGGGAATCGATTCGGCTGACACACACACCGATTTTTGCCCGGGTATGGATGAATTTGCCATGACCGATATAAACACCGGTATGATTAACAATGCCTGGAGGCGTCCCCATCCGCAATGCTACAAGGCATGGCACAGGAAGCGGCGCTTTTACACGATGCCATGCCGTTGTTCCAGCTTCGCGCTGGACAATGCTGTTTATCTTCTCCTCGTCATCCCAATCAGCGGTATATTCCGGCAATGCAATGCCACAACGTCTGTACACTTCCATGACCAGGCCGTAACAGTCAAAGCCTTTGTTCCTGTCTCTGCCGCCATTGATAAACGGGATGCCAATAAGATCATCATAATCAATCATACATAGATACCTCCCTGATCTACGCCCGGGAATCCACCAAACCTGTCACTGCATCCCCGTTTCCGGCAGTCTGATAGTGTTCTGTTGCAGTCCGTATAGTCACTTCCCGTATATCCGCACTGAGGACCGGCAAACTGCTTATACCGGCAGCTGTTTTTTGTGTATTTTCCTTCCGGACGCCGGGAATGGGGATTGTAGGACGTGCCTACCGTTGCCGTCACCCATTGTTCAGTGATGGATAATTTAGTAATCCGGTAATGTTCTTCTACTTCAGCTGTCGTGCTGTCCAGGGCCTTGGTATTGACAATATAGAACACAACTTCTCCGTTATTGGCTCCATTGGAAGCTTCCACATAATACGTCAACGCCTGGCTCGTGTTATCGATGCGGATTTCAAAAGACGGAATGCTGCCGGATTTATCTTCTGATACCTTGCCGATTTCAAACGGAAATGCCTGCCATGTCTTGCCATTCCATGTAATATCTTCCGTATTACGGCAGACATATATCGGATCTACGTCATCCATCGGAATCCGCAATTCCAACAGCAATACAAACACACCATCCGTGCTCATTTTGTTTTTTTCTGATTTTGCAATGGCTGATAATGACAGCATGTAATTCACCTCCTAATCTTCTCTGATTGTGATACTGCCGGTCATCTGATTTACAGCCTTAGACGTAAAAGCTTCTTTTTCCGCAAAGCGGACAACATAGGTCTTACTATCAATGGGAGATGTCCACTCAAATGGTTTTGCGCTGAAATAGACTGTATTCTGCAAAAAATCCATGAGCGTTACATATTCCGAATATGGCATATTATCCCATTTCAGTACCCACGTCTTCCGGCTTTTTGTATATTTTCTTCTTGCCTGTATCGTCCCGTCTTCAAAGGTAGAACGAATGGACGTATCTTCTACGTCCTCCGTTGTCCCATATGATGGCAATGTGACATCAGGCCATTTTATAACATCAGCCATTTCCCAATGCTCCTTTCAGCAATGATCGGCTGCCCATGTAGTCAGTCGCCACTGCTTCCAACATGGTCGTTACGATTAATTTCTTCCCGTCAACCTGGGCTTCGGCCTGGGATGATTTGACCTGCTGTCCAGACTGGTTGACGATACGCACTTCTACATTTTCAATACCGCTTCCCTGCTGATTGTTTCCAGGATTCAGGATTTCTGCTGTTTCCCTTGCGTTATGCACATATCCGTTTCCGGTCATTTCGACCAGCTCCCGGCCTTCTTCCCCGGCAATGAAATAGCCTGGAGAAACAAAACCGCCACTGGCAAATCCAGTTATAGAGTGATGATATGCATATGACGTAGGCAGAGATGCTCCGCCGCCGAAAGAAAGACCTCCACTCAGCATGCTGATTGCATTGCTTGTGATATCCCCGGACAGGCCTGTACTTACGCCCATGCCGCATGCCTGCATAATAGTGTGCATGATAAGCCCCTGCATGATGATTTTCATCATCGTATTCAGGATGGTATTGGCAACTGAAATGTACATATTCCGCATCCGTTCGGAAAATGACTGATTGGATGTCAGCATGTTATCAAATGTACCTTCTATCGTATCCGTAACGCTGCTCCAGCCTTGTGTCAGGGCTGTCCCGATATCCTGGGTATAGCTTTTCATCCCCCGGCCTAATTGTTCCATGCCGGCGCCCCAGTCGGTCTTAGCTTCCAAGGTATGCAGCTTTTCCATGTTTTCATAGAGTTCTTGTTCCATCTTGATTCTCTGTTCCTGTGTCAGTTTGGCTGTATCCAGCAGTTCTTTCTGATATCGGATAAATTGTTCTAACTCCTGTGCCTGATATTTATTGATAGTCGAAGCATATTCTTCCTGCAGGTATCCCATGCTTTGCAGATGAGTCTGACGTTCGTTGTGCTCTGTCGTCATCAACTCGCGCTCTTTCTGCAATTCTTCCTGACGAGCTTTTTCCTTCTGTACGTTCTGGTATTGTTCTACTAGTTCTTGTCCTTCCGCATCATCACCTTTTCCGACAACGTTTTTATAGACATCCTTACGCTTCTGGTCGATTTCCCGTAACGTCTTATCCAGGTTTCGTTGCAACGCTACCAGACGGTTATCGTAATTATCTCCATTCATGCCAAGTTCTGCAGCTGTGATTGATGTTTCATCTGCATACTGTGCCCGTCTTTGTTTCCATTTTTCCATGACATCCTTGATAGCTTCTTTTTGATACTCGGATAGCTTCTTATAGGCTTCACCCATCTGTGGCGGCTTATAGGTAGTCGTGCCCATTGGCGCTAAATTGATGTTGTCGCCGCCCAGGGAATCATAGATAGCCCGGACACCGTTCACATACTCATCCGTGTTTTCGCCGTAGTGCTTGACCCCCGCCCAGACATCGCCATTCTGTTCCCGGATTTTTCCACGCAGTAAATCAATAGCGGCTATCGTATTCTGTTTGTCATTATCCGCATAATCATCAGGAATGTAATGACGCTGGCCATCCTCGCCCAGATAATCCTGGCCTGGCAGGATTTGGAACATGCCAGCAGCGCCTGACGAAGAATTATATGTATTGCTTCCAATGGTAGCTACATTCTTCTGATCACCGGATTCATATGTTGCTATGGCAAGCAGGATTTTCAGCAAATCCGTAGCATTCATTTCGGCGGCTGTTTGTTCAATAGTCTGGATTTGTGGCGTCTGTGGGATTGTTACGGATTCCTGGGATACAGTCGGCTGCACAGGTGCCGCCGGCTGTGCTGGCAATTCCGGAAGTGGTGTGCCATTATCCGTAAAATGTACATTGTTATCTCCCCAATGCGTCCCCGTTGCAGGATCATCCGGAGTTTCGTATTCATCTAACGGATTCAGTCCAATTGTCCGTGCATAATCAGCTAATTGATGCCGTAAATCTGCATTGTTTTCAAGGTTACTGTCAGACAGGTCAAATGCCTGGCCGCTATCATGCCAGGAAGATCCATCTCCGTATCGATGCATGCTCGTAACTGTAGGCTGTTCGCCTGTCAGTTCATAATATTTTTCAGATAATAAATGCAGTTTCTGAGCTGTTAACGTAGTAATGGCATCATCGCCGCTTAATAAATTTTCTTTCCAGTTCTGTTCAATTGAATATCCATCTGATGCACCACCACTTCCAGACTTGGGCGTAAACGTCTTCAACGTTACGATGGAATTGGCAATCTCTTTACTGACATGGCTGACATCGCGGGATATTTTGTCCAGGTCGATTTGCAATTGTGTTCCTGTCAGATTCAAAATTTTTTCATTCAAGCTTTCAATGATATTCGCTACTTTTTCGTTTGCTTGAGCGATTTTTCTTGAATTTTCTGCAATCACGTTTGCGTATTCTTTATTCGCTTGGGCTTGTTCCCTTGCAGCTTGTGCCGCTTCACGCTGGGCTTTAGTTTCTTCCTTGGTTGCGGCTTTGGCATCCTCTTTATCGCCTTCTCCGTCTCCTGAATATCGGCCTGTAACTTGATTCAGCAGATCAGGACGTTCATTGGCTATTTCGCCCATGATACGTTTTTCTTTTTCCATGCTGGCAATCCTGTCTTGCTTTTCCTGTTCTTCCTGCTGTTTTTTCAGTTCTTCTTCATGCTCAGCATTCAATTTTTTTACTGCATCAATATCGTCCTGACTGACTTCATCCCAGCCGGCCCCTACGCCGGTCCAGTCGCTTACTTCCGGTACGTTTGTATCATTACGCTTGACGTTGCCAGCTCGATCTACAACCCAGCTTGAGCCATTGTACCAATACGTATGATTCTGTTCCCAGTCTCTTTCTGCTGTCGCGTACTCGTAAAGTTTATATAATGCGACCCCAATAGCTGCCGCAACGCCAACCCAGCCGCCAACCAGACTCCATGCAAGGGATATCAGATTGCGGATAGCATTGCCAGCTACTGCGCCCATGGAGACTACCCTGGCGCCTGATGCTGCTGCCGCTGTTCCAGTAGCTATGGTAGCTACATTAGTTTCAACGGTATGGGCTCTCAATACCGTCTGCGCTTCACTGGCTATAGCCGCCCCTTCCGCTGATTTCGCTCCTGCTTCCAGTCCCTGTACGCCTTGCAGTTCCGTTTCCAGCGTAGTCGATACTATCTGTTCAGCTAGTTCCGCTTCACCTGCTTTAATCAGCAAAATGGCCTGATTAGCGCGGGATGCCATCATTTCGGCCGTCGTTCCCTGGGCTTCCAGGCTTGCACTGGTTTCCAGTATCTGCGTAGCCAGTTCCATTTCTCCGGCTTTCATAGCCGCCAGCGCCGTTTCGAACACAGTTCGCGTCGTTTGTGCGGCCGCCGAACGCTTGACTTCCAGCTCAATGTTATTGCGGATTTCATTGCCTAATGATTTTTCCAGCGCGATTTGTCGTGCTACTGCCTGGTTGGTCGCTTCCTGAGAGCCGGCGGAAATTACCGTGCTGGTTGTATTAGACAGTGCCGTCATCCCGCTTCTAACTTGCTGCATATTTGCCTGGCGCTGAGCATTAGCTTCTGCTTCGATTTGCACCCTGGCCTGTTCCGCTGCACGCCCTAGAAATGTCTGTGCTTCTGCAGCTCCCGTCAATGCGTTGCGATAATCATTGACGTAATGGCTGATTTTACGGCCTACCCACAGCGCCAGCATGCTTTCTGTCAGTAGCGTTGTATGTTCTGCCGCAACTTCGATAACGCCTGCCGCGATATTTAATGCCGGCGTAAATACCCCGGATAAATCACGGGCCACTTCAACGATGCCTGAGCCAAAATGCTCGATGACGATAGCCCCATTCTGGATGCTTTCAATCACATCGCCATTGATACCTGTAACCTTGCCGTTATCCATATCAACGGATACCAGTTTATTGGCTAAATTACCTATTTCATCCGTAGCTTCCTGGATGAATGGTGTCAGCGCTTCGCCACCAACTCTGGAAATGGATTCCTTTAAATGGTTCCATCGTCCTTCAAACGTTTCCAGATAATGGCCATTGGCTTCCATTTCACCGCGAAGACGTTCAGATAAAAAAGAAAACAGCCCTTCTGCAGACTGTTTCGCTTGCTGAATATCTTCATTTGTCAGACCCAGCTGCATGCCCAGGGTAGTACGCTCCACGTTTCGGCCATTAATGATATCACGCACGTCTCGCGACAGTATATTGCCATCAATCCCCATGGCCTTGCCGGTCGTTGTAAAGGCGCTGGCCAGCTTCATGGTCTGTTCGATGGTCATCTTGGCATTCAACGCACTTGGGAGCATGCCACGGAATACCTCGGATATTTCCTTTGTACTGGCCCCGGTAACTAATGCCTGGTCAGACAATTCCCGCATCAATGTTTTCGACATGCCCAGCGCTTCATTCCACTGAATAGCTTCCCCGTTAATCTGCCCCATCGACATCAGAGATCCAGCCAACGAAATAGAGCCGGTCTGCATAGTGGTATAAAACTCCAGTGCAGAATCTACTGCGCTATGCAGAGCTTCTGTAATGCCATTCAATCCAGCAATGGCTGAAGCATATGCCGCCGTGTTCCGCAACACGGACTGAACTGAAAACAAGGAATTTCCAAATGATTCTATTTTCTGCTGCGTGTTTTCTGCTTCCCTGGCCACTCTTTGAAATGAGCCAGTCGCATCATCACGCCCAATAATCCGGATCTGTACATCAGTGCCCGCCATCACTTATCATCTCCCTCATGCGTTTCAGTTCAAATCGTTCCAGGCATTGTATCTTATGAAAATCGCCTGGCGATGGTTCAATATCCAGCATATCAGCGGCTACAGCTACTGCATTATAGTCCAATCCCATCGGTACAGGAGCAGAGCCGCCCATGCCTCCAACACTGCCGTATCGCCATTGTGTGTAGCATCTGGCCCATAGTGTATAGGCCACCATATTGAGCGGCGATAATTCCGGCATATGATAATCGCAGGTTTCGCAATCATCATCTTTGCCTAAATCTTTGCACGTCTGGCAATAGGATGCCTTATTCACGGTCCAATCCCAGACATCAATCAGTTTTTTTCGCTTACCTTATCGCCGTATGTTGCGGCAAATACCATCTGCCCGAACACAAAGCAGACGTTGTTCGGCAAATCATCAAAATCAAAATCAGGATATACGTTATCGAGAACCCAATCTACCGATTGTTCCTGTTTTGTAATCAGGTTCTGGTTACTGTCAATGCCATATTTGAAATAGTTCAACTTCTTGGCATCAACCTCTTTGCGCTGTTTCCGCGTCATACTCTTGATTTCCGGCAATTTCCCTTCGTCAATCATCTTATAAATCTTGTCGCGTACATCCAGCAACTTTTTCATGTCTTCATTTTCTACAGTTTTCGTTTCTTTAGGGTGTGTCAAGAGTTTTGTGTAAATCGATTCAATAAGCAACATCGTATTGCTGC
>ERZ791846.806-NODE-806-length-12510-cov-6.82914_pt1 | contig 12510 bp, 5 predicted proteins | sample MGYA00510289_ERZ791846 | MGnify/ENA primary metagenome ERZ791846 (study PRJEB30046, sample SAMN00715274) | human gut metagenome | study: EMG produced TPA metagenomics assembly of the A metagenome-wide association study of gut microbiota in type 2... | reverse complement strand
AAATATTAATCCCGCCATCCATATTTACATCACCGACATCATAAGCAGAAATGCCCTCAAACTGAATATTGTTAGCCTTTGCATATTTCTCAGCATAAGAACCGTAACTGCCCTTGATTGTTACATTCGGAGAGCTTCTGAAAGCGTTAGAAGCAATAGAAGTCACGGATGTAGGAATATACACCTCTGACAGTGATGCACATTCAGCAAAAGCACTCTTACCAATCGCACTTGTACCGGCAGGTAAATATACCTTGTCTAAAGAAGTACAATTGTAGAACATCTGATCGGTAATTTTACTCGGCACACAGTTAAAGGTAACAGATTTTAAACTTGTGCAATTCTGAAACACGGCTGAGCCAAAATCTCTCACCCAGATAGGAATTGAAATTGATTCAAGCGAAGTACAACCGTAAAAAGAATCAGTACCGATTCTTCTAAGATATCTTGCTTCGTCAAGCCTGACCGATGTTATTGCGGTCTTTCCCACAAAGGCAAAATCAGAAATTTCCGATACAGACCAGCTTTGAAGCTTAAGCGGAAGAACAATATCGGTCTTATCACCTTTATATCCGGTTACGCTCGCATTACCGTCGGAAACAGAATATACAAAGCCGCCGGTTTCATATGAAGCCGCAGAAATTTGAAATGTAGAAATAATAATCAAAAATACAGATAATAACAATCCGGAAAAGCGTTTTAGGGATTTTAAACAATATGTTTTTTTCATATCATTACCCCCAATCGTCACCATCACTCTTAGTAGCCTCAGGAGTATCATCAAGACTACCGGTCAAAATTATATCCTCGAATTTAAATTTTACTAATTCAAATTCAGGAGAAGAATACTCTTTTTTCATAAATAACTCCTTCCTAAATTTTATGTGTGCAACAGTATTGTCTGTTGCACACAATAAATTTAAAATCAAACGGTTGCGTTCGCAACATCATAGAGTGTAAAGTAGATAGGATCACCAAGTTCAACAACAGTATCATTTGATTCATTAACATACTTAATATAAGTGTAAACTCTATAAACACAATTTGCATTAGTTTCGGTATTATTGAAACGAGCATAATACTGAAGTCTGTTCTTGTTATCAAGTCTATCATTATTAATCTGTTTTGTGAGCGACTCGATACTTGATTTACCTGTCAAAATTTTATTTTTAGCATCTTCAGCTGCTGCAGGAAGATCATTGATGTACTTATTAGCGTAGTACTTCATATCAGTATTGTAACCTACACCAATGGAATCGTTTTCTAACTTTAACTTCTGCATCACAATACCTGTCTGAACCTTACTGCTGTCAGGATCAAATACACTAAGCTGTTTGCCGTTATAGAAGAAGTTAAGTACAAAGTCAGCGTAAAGCTTGTCTTCATCGTTACCCTTAATAAAATCTTTATTTGTATCAAGTGTATTCATACTATCAGCGTCAAATCCGGCAAAAGCGGAATCTGTTTTTGCTGTCCACTGATTTCTTGTTACTTCCATAAACTGAGTTGAAGTAGAAACTTCCTTAACAGATGCAACTGGAGTTGAGCTTTCGCCATAAACAGGAACTATCCAACAGTTATCATACGCTACATAGCTGAAATGTCCTTCACTGTTGTATGCTTTAATAACAAGATTCTCACATTCCTGATCGGAGTAAATTTCCCAATACATAAATTTGAGTACATTACCACTTTCATCGGTATATGTTTTCGGAGCAGTGATATCATAAGTATAAGTTCCGTCACCATTTGATGTATAGAATACTGAACCGTAAGGTAATTCAGGTGAATCATTTTTTGTGAAAAGTTTAAAAGCACCAGCAGTATTTGTCCTTGGAGTAGGAGCACCTTTACCGTCACGGAAAACATTAAGGTGGATTTTTTTGTCTGACTGAGTTGAATTAACAACAGCTGAAGCTATTGACTTACTAACTGATGAATCAAAAGGCATAGAATCTGTAGGTTTATCCCAAGTAAGATTCTTTGTAAAGTTTGACTCATACGGTGCAAGAGTAAGGATAAAGCTATCTGTAAGAGTTACCTTTACATCATTACCATCCTCAACAATTGTGTATGATGAAGTATTTTCGGGATCAACATAACCAGCCTTGTTATAATACTTTTGATCACCCATTCTGTCAGTATAAGAGAACTGAACCTTATACGGTACTTTAATAGAAGTAATGTCAGAATAGAAGTTATAATAAACTGTTCCCGCATTATCACCAATAAGAGTATTCTTATGTTTATTGTAGTATTCATTAAACGAGAACGTATATTCTGATGTAGTTACAAGACCTTTTGTTCTGTCTCCGTTAACACTTGTTGTAAAACCGGTAGTAGGAGCAAAAGCAGTTATCTCCGTTGTGTTTTCAGCAGAATAGTAGCCTTTGAAATCATAAAGGTTCTTTGTTGTTGTGTAAAGAGTAACAGTTACAGTAAGACCTGTTTGCGTTGCTAATTTAGTAATCTTAGTCTTATCAATTGAAGCTGTGCCTGCAATCCTGCCTGAATCATAAAGAGGTTCGCCCTTGCTGTTTTTAACAACAACCTGAATTTCGGTAGTGGCTTTACCACCGCCTGCATTTTCTCCGTTGTACAATGAATGGTGGAAGGTCATTGTACCGCCCGGAGTTTTGATATAACGAGCAACAAGCGTTACATCTGAATTTCGTGTAACTGCACCTGTCAAACTGCTCATATCTGAAGGATTGATTGCCTTGTAATCACCATCAATAAGACGGTACCAACCAACAAATGTGTATGTTGCCGTTGAAGTTGCATTAACTATAAACTTATAATCCTGAGTATTATCAGCTTCAGTTACAAGTTTTCTTACTTTATTCTCTGGATCGGTAAAGTATGCACTTGCTCCTGTTGTCGTTCCTTCAATTGATGAAGGTTCATCATCAGCAAATTTATCATCATGGAAATTGCCTACTTTGTAGTCATCAAGGGTATTTGCATACTGAATCTTGATTTCACCGGTGATTTTCTGTTTACTCTGAGTATAGTACCAACGACCGTCAAGACGGTTACCCTTCTCACCACCGCCTGTGATAGCTGCCTCAAAGTTAATCTGAGCATAAACATCTTTATAATTTTGATATAAAGTTTTAAATGTTTTCCAATAAGTATCTCTATCTGTCTTACCGGGGAGGAAGTCAGGAGGAGTTGATGCAGAATCAATGGCTTTTTTTATTTGCTCATCGGACTTGCCAAGGGCATACAAGAGAGCTGATGAAGGAATAGTAGCCACTCTATCGCCAGCCTTGTTATAAATGCTCCAAGCAGTTGCATATTTACCGATGTAGTTATTCTGGTAACCGTCCGAAATAATTGACAGGTAATTATCCTTATTCGTTACACTATCAGTATCCTTATAGTCAAGCTTATCATTACCAATTCTATTACCAAAAATATCTGTCGGATAATTCTGGTAGTCGAGGAATACTTCCCAACCATTAGGATCAGCTTTAGAAGCTTCTAATGTAGCTTTCGGTTCATTTTTGAATTCATTATACTTAAAACGATAAATAATGTTATCAGGAGCAACAGAGCTCTCAGCTATCTTAACAAAATCATCGTAGTCGTATGTCTGTGCATTATCTTCTTTCTGATTTTTACCGTTATAATCTTTATGAACATCGTCCCAAACATAGTTATTAAGCGTCATACCTGTAATATCCACTCTGATACCACCATTGTCTATAGATTTAGGAATCTGAGTAAAGATAGAACCGTTGTAGTCAACCATTGGTTGTCCGGGGTAATAGCCTAATGCTTCTAATGTTGTCTTACCACTACCATAATATACATAACATGAAGGAGTATTGCCCCAAATTTGTTTTGCAGAATCGTAGTTCTCAATGTAGAAATATACGCAGTTAGCATCATCTTTAAGGAAATACACAGGGGTGATTTCAAGTTTTGAACCATAAATCTCTTGATTTACTTCAAAAGTATAAGTATATACATCACTACTATGATTTTTACCTTCAGTCTGTGAAAGAACTCCGCCAAAGATACCGTTTACGCTGAATCCCTTAACATAGTAATCGCTGCCATTGTGACCTGCAAAGGTTGCGTCAGGGTCAATTGTGGTTGTAACGGTTACTGTTGAGCCATAAGGAACTTTTTTAGCAGTAACAGCACGATTTTTACCATCAATCTTGTATGAATCAGATGCAGTAATTATTTTATCATCAGGAGTTGTTATTGAAAGAGTTGTATCACCTAAAACAGCGGTAGTTTTTTTATCACCAGTATTAGTAAAGCCCGCACGAATTGTACCGTCTTTACCTGTAATATTTACGGTTGTATCAGAAGCACTATCTTTGGTAGCTTTTACCGTATATGTATTAGCAGTCGGGTCGTAGATGATTTTTATATCTCCGATATATTCAGAATTTTCACTTACAATACTCATCATACCGAATACATATTGGGTATTATCTGCATTAAAACTTTCTTTACCGGTGGTGACAAGTCTTAAATCAACAGGATTATCAGGATTTACACCGGCAAGTTTATCCTTTGGTGTCATGTTCTTATAATAGTTAGATGTTGAAAAAGCAAAATACAGTTGTTTATAATGTTCTTTATTAAGAGTTACTATATATTTTCCGTCTTTTTCATAAACATTGTACTTTCCATATCCTGATTGATTATATCCCTGCTGTCCTTCCCAACTTGTTGGGTTGTTAGTGCTGCCATACAAAAAGTACATATTATTCACGATTGTACCTGAATCTTCTACTTTAAAGTTAGCGGTTACAGTTGTGTCTTTTTGGACTGTAATTGTATACGGATTAGCTGTTGAAGAAGCTGATACACCGTTTACAGTCCAGTCGGAAAGAGCGTAGCCACTCTTTGGTTTTGCAGTGAATGTTACTTCATCGCCCTCGGTTACTGTTGTACCGGAATTGAAATCAGCACCGTTGTGTTTAGCGGAAACAGTACCGAATGTATTGTCACTTGAACTAAATTTTACTGTGTATGTGTTTGCGGTACGGAATGTTACATTTGTTACGGTAACATCCTGATCAGGCATTGTAAATGTTGCGGTGTTGCCACTTACGGTGGTTTCAATTGGAGTACTACCGTTTTCACCCACAACAGTTACTGTGTCAAGAACTTTGCCAGTTTCAGGAGTTGCAGTAACAGTAACCTTTTCGCCTTTTGCAGCTTCTGTCTTATCAACAGACGCAACTGACTTTATATTTTCTGCTACAGTAACATTGTATTTTGTGGTATTTTCCTCTACCCAAACACTTGGTGTATTTTTACCAGTCTTTACAATATAATGAATCTTGTATGTACCTGCTTTACTAAAATAGAAGTCGTTACCTTCACCTGAACCTTCGAATGTGTCATACGCTGTAACTGATGAATTACTCGAAATAATATCATATGTACTATCGTTCGGACCATAATATTTGTCCGAACCATTCTCCGACTTAATCAGCTTAAAAAACTTATTGTTTACATCATCATCTGTAACAGTAATTACTTTACTATATGAACCGTCTGATTCAGCGGTATCGAATTTTAAAGCACTATCATAACCATTCCATTCGCCAATTGCTGACAGATTACCTGTAATTCTGTAGTCCGGTTCAATATCAGCAGAATAGTAAAGCTTTAAGTTATCCTTATCTGATGTGTCAAGATACAGAACTACATTTGATGAACTATCAGCTACATCATCAAATTTTATATAATTTTTTTCATCATCCGCTTTAGTAGGATAATACTTTAGCGTCAACTGATTGTTAATAGAATTCTTATGAAATGTATGACCTAATCTATCACTACTCGCATAATATACTTTCTCGTTACCATTACCTGTATGAATGAAGAAATATTGTTTAGCGTTATCAACATTTTGAGAAAGTTGAGATACTGTCATATTTGTTTCATATTTATAAAGATTAGACTCTCCGTCCACCTTCACAAATTGCATATCAGTTCTGTTGGGATTCCAACTTTCACCCTTAAATCTACCGCCAATATAATATTTAACAGAATCAGTTACTGTAAAACTAGCCTCGATGCTTGTGACAGGCGAATAACCATCCGCTGAAACTGTGACCGTATACTTGTAAGTGCCGGCTACAGTCGGGGTTACAGTAAGAGAATTGTCAGCATTCTTTACTTCAGTTGCTGCGCCACCAGATATCTTTTTATAAGTGTAAGTAAGATTATTCGATTTTTCACCACTTACTGTAGGTGTAAGAGTAACGGGTTTTCCTGCTTTTACAGATGTAAGATTAGCTGTGAGAGCTACACTATCAGCTACATCTGGCTTAGTTTCCTGTGGAAGAAGACCACTAGCATCCCAGTAAGCATATTCGTACTTATTATTATTTTCACTGGAAATGTAATAACCAGCACCATTAGAGAATTTCAAATCTGCATCTGAAACAGTCAAGTCAACAGACTGTTTGCTACCAGATGGTCTAATGATAAAAGCAGTAATATCTGATGGAATATCATACCAATAGACATCTTGTGAATTCTCATTATGTCCATCAAGTTTATTCATTGATTCACTGCTTTCCCAATTTGCCGGATTCTCTTTACTACTTCCCCACCAGAACAGTTTATGTGTGGTATTTGTTTTGTAGTTATCTGTAACAAAAATACGATAATATCCGTCAGCAACTACACCAGTAGTTGGTTGAAGTGTACTTGCCGCATTAACTGTTGAAACAGTGCCGATAAGCATTGTTGACAGGAGCATCATTACCGCAAGGATGACGGAAACAGTGCTTCTGCCTAAATGAGAAATTTTTGTTTTCATAAATATTACCTCCATAACCGAATATTTTGGTTTTGGTTAGGTTCGGGTTCGACCTTTACCGCCTGACCAACGGTGAAACATAATCGGCAAAGCCACGGGATTTTGTTACTAATTTACAAAAAGTGCCGTGTCTTTAGCTAAAAAATGTGTCCTTGAGCTTGTTTCAGTCAAAATGTGAACACTAACCCATATTCTTTATAGTAGATTAATACCATTTTAGATTGATTTTTTCAATTAGGTTGCAATAATTTTATTGCGTTTGTTTAATGTGATAGTTTTGTGTTTGTTTTTACATTCAGTTTTGCCGTTTTGACAAGATATTTTTATGTTATGCACAAGTTATAGTGCGTTTTTTGTAGAATTTGTCTATATATCGGTGTTTTTAATTATTCCGATTAAGAAATTGTTATGCCGTGTGCTACAAATTTGATAATGTTATTTTGCTGAAAGTTCAATATTTGAATGTTGTAAAGTAACATTATAAAATCAGTTTGACGGAAAATTTTCCGCCTTTGCGTGACGGCAGTCCAACGGGCACAGCTACGGATAACCGTGCATAGTTTAATATACAAATAAAAATGCCCGACTGTGGTGTCGGGCATTTTGTTTGAGATTATATGATTTTGATTATTTATCCTTACTTAAAAGCATACGGTCGTTTTCAAGCTTTGAACCGCTTGCTTTTTCAAACATTTCGAGGAGGTGTTCAACCGTAAGATTTTTCTTTTCTTCGCCTGAGATATCGAGGATAATTTTGCCGTCACTCATCATAATAAGACGGTTGCCGTGAGTAATTGCGTCATGCATATTATGAGTTACCATAAGTGCCGTAAGGTTGTTTTCGGCAATGATTTTGTCGGAAAGCTCAAGCACCTTTGCGGCTGTTTTCGGGTCAAGGGCGGCTGTATGTTCGTCAAGCAGGAGAAGCTTTGGCTTTTTGATTGTTGCCATAAGGAGTGTTATTGCCTGACGCTGACCGCCCGAGAGAAGTCCTACTTTTGATGACATTCTGTTCTCAAGTCCGAGGTCGAACTCTGCAAGCATCTGACGGTAACGAAATCTTTCGTCAGCCTTTACGCCCCACGAAAGTCCTCTTTTCTTGCCTCGTCTTGCGGCAATTGCGAGGTTTTCTATAATTTCCATATCGGCTACCGTGCCTGTCATCGGGTCCTGAAATACTCTGCCGAGGTACGGCGCTCTTTTATGCTCGGGCAATGCTGAAATATCCTTGCCGTCAATGAGAATCTGACCGCAGTCAACAGGCCACACGCCTGCAATTGCGTTGAGTGTTGTTGACTTGCCTGCACCGTTACCGCCGATTACCGTACAAAAATCGCCGTCATTGAGGGTAAGATTAACTCCGCAGAGTGCCTGCTTTTCGTTTACTGTGCCTTTATTAAAGGTTTTCCATACATTCTTGATTTCAAGCATTCTTAACCCTCCTTCTGTGCGTTTTTAGCATTCATTTTTGCAACTTTCTTGAATGAAGTCTTTCTCTTTTTTTGGAGATACGGAACTGCAAGGAAGATTGCAACGATAATTGCCGTGAAGAGCTTTGTATCGTCTGTCGGCATTTTGAGCCAGAGTACAATGCCCATTGCGATATAATAGAGAATACCGCCGACAATTACAAAGAGCATTCTGATGATGAAATTCATGTGCTTGCGGAAAATTGCCTCACCGAGAACTTCACCGATGATTACAGCGGCAAGACCGATTACGATTGCACCTCTGCCCATGTTGATATCCGCAAAGCCCTGATACTGAGCAAAAAGTGAACCCGAAAGTGCGACAAGTCCGTTTGATAGTGCAAGAGCAATTACCTTTGTAAAATTGATGTTAATGCCCTGTGCCTTGCTCATTGCAGGGTTTGAACCTGTTGAGCGGATTGTTGAACCCTGTTCCGTGCCGAAATACCAATACATTGCGGCAATTACAACGGCACAAATTCCAAGACCTACGAGAATTGCCATATTTATATTACTTGCAGAAACAACAAGCGTATAGTTTCTGTAGCTGATTGGGAGATTTGATTTTCCCATAATATTCAGATTAATTGAATAAAGAGCAATCTGTGTGAGGATACCTGCGAGAATGTCGGGGATTCCGAGAAGCGTGTGAAGAAGTCCCGTTACAAGACCTGCCGCAAGACCTGCAAGGATTGCTACGATGATTGTTGCCCAAACGGGACAGCCGTTGATGAGCATAACTGCGGTTACTGCACCGCCTGTTGCAAATGAACCGTCAACGCTTAGGTCGGCAAAGTTCAAAAGCTTAAAGGTGAGAAATACACCGAGTCCCATAAGTCCCCAGATTATACCCTGAGCAATATTACCCGGAAGTGCGGATAAAAAGCTCATTGGATTAAGAGAACCGAAGTAGTTTGCTAAAAAATCCATAAAAACCACCTATACATAAAATATCGGGGTGTCGCTTACACGGCACCCCTGCCAATATTATTTTTCAGAATATGAATTATTGTGCTTTGATTTCTGTGTAACCGTCGGGAACTTTGATTCCGTATGTGTCACAACGATCTTTGATATATTCTTTTGTTACATTCGGAGCGGCCTCAACCTTCATCTTTGTGATGTCCTCGCCCTTTACAAGAATGTTGTAAGCCATTTCGCCTGTTTTTCTGCCGAGTTCGTCATAGCTGATTGAAAGTGTTGCAACACCGCAGCCCTTGCAGATGCCTTCTTCGCCGGCAACAATAGGAGTTTTTGCGGCTGTGGCAACATTGTCGATGATACCTGTGTTAGATGCCGCTGTGTTATCTGTCGGGATGTAAAGAACATCGCTCTCGTCACAGGCAGTCTTTGCAACTGCGGCAACATCGTTTGAATCTGCAAATGAATATGATTTTACAGTATAGCCTGCATCCTTGAAATAAGGAGTGATTGTATCGCTCTGATACTTTGAGTTAGCCTCAGCCGAGCAGTAGAGAATTCCGACATTCTTTGCGTTGGGGAAAAGCTCCTTGAGCATTGCAGCCTGCTGATCAAGCGGAGCAAGGTCTGTTGTACCCGAAACATTCATACCCGAAACGCCGTTCCAATCAGACTTGTCGAGCGCTGTGCCGTAGTCTGTGATTGAAGTACCGAGAATCGGAATATTCGGTGTTGCTGTGTATGCTGCCTGAAGTGCGGCAGTACCGTTGCCGAGAATAAGGTCATAGTTTGAAGATACAAACTGGTTACAGATTGTGGCACAGGTTGCGGAATCGCCCTGAGCGTTCTGCTCGTCAAACTTTACATTGTCTGCGCCGAGTTTCTCAGTAAGATAATCTTTAAAGCCTTTTGTTGCGGCATCAAGAGCCTCATGCTGAACAAGCTGACAGATACCGATATTGTAAACCTTACCGTCCGTGCCTGAATTATCTGTCTTTGAGCTTTCTGCAGAACCGCCGCATCCTGCAAATGCGAGTGACATGGAAGCCGCCGCAAGAGCAACTGCGACAATCTTTTTAGCTTTTTTCATTTTAATTTCCTCCTAAGCTTTCAGCACTTTCACGCTGTAAAGCATCATATACTTCTGCACTTTTATGCAATAAAGTGTTTTTAACAACATAGATTATAATACATAAAAACGAAACTTTCAATAGCTTTCACTAATTTTTATTACAAATAACTGAAATAAAAGTTTGTTTTTGGTTATTTTGCCACCACATTTTCGTCACCAAGCTGATATTTGAGTTCTTTTATCATTACAGGATTGATATCAACCCACATTGACGAGGGGGCTTTCACCTTTCTTTTAGTGTCGGTAAGATAGAAAATAACAGGCGTTCTGCCGTCAAAAATGTCAAGAACACGCTTTGCACGGTTGTATTTGTCGGTATTGAGGTCATCAATACGCAAATACAGTGCAGAAGGCTTTTTTGTATCATTTTTCACGGCTTGCATCTGATAATTTTGCGAAAAATGTTCTGTGTTTTTTATTGCAACAGGGTTATTTTTGCAATCCTCGTTTGTTCGGGCAGAAGCTATTGAATCGCAGATAATTTTCGGCTCTTCGTTTTCTTTTAAATTGACAGTTCCACGGAACAGCAACGCACCGCCTGCACCGAGAAGGGCGGAATATTTTTCATATACATTCGGGAAAATCACGATTTCAAGCATTCCGTATCTGTCCTCGGCATTGACAAAAGCCATAATCCTGTTATTTTTTGTAAGCTGGGTTTTCAGCTTTGCGACTATGCAGACAAGGCTGACTTTTTTTCCGTCAAAATACATACCGCTGTCATTATTGATTATATCGCCCGTTTTGTCGGCATGGACTGCTTTTGAAAAAGTTGTGTATTCATCGAGCGGATGACCGCTGAGATACATTCCCGCAATTTCGTTTTCCATATGCAAAAGTTCAGAAACGGGAAATTCGGGCAAATCGGGAATTTTGGGCTTTGATGATTGAGCATCAACTTCTGCGTCATCAAAAAACGACATCTGACCGCCCGCATTTCTTCTGCTTTCATACTCAACATCGTCAAGAACGGTTTTACTGATTGCAAGCAATTGTCTGCGATTTGCTCCGAGTCCGTCAAATGCACCGCATTTTATCAGACTTTCAATTGCTCTGCTGTTCATATTTCTGCCGTAGAGCCTTTTGCAGAAATCAAAGAAATCTTCATAAGGATTATTTATGCGCTCCGAAATGATTTCATCTATGAAATTTCTGCCGAGATTTTTAACGGCAAGAAGTCCGTAACGGATATCGTTTCCGCTGACTGTAAAATGAAGATTGCTTTCGTTGACATTAGGCGGTAATACACGGATTCCGAGCCGTTTGCACTCAGTGATATATGATGCAAGTTTATTTTGATTATCAAGAACACTTGAAAGCAGAGCCGCCATATATTCACGGGGATAGTGGCATTTGAGCCATGCAGTTTTGTAGGAAATGTTGGCATATGCCGCCGCATGGGATTTGTTGAAAGCGTAGTGTGCAAAGCTTTCCATTTCATCATAAACAGAAATTGCCGTTTTTTCATCAACCCCACGGCGAATGCATCCTTCAACTATGATATTTCCGTCATCATCAGTAAGACCGTGAATGAATATTTCACGCTCCGACTCCATTACGGCAAGTTTTTTCTTGCTCATTGCACGGCGCACTATGTCCGCTCTGCCAAGGCTGTAGCCTGCAAGCGTTCTGAAAATCTGCATAACCTGTTCCTGATAAATTATGCAGCCGCTTGTAACTCCGAGAATTTCCTTTAAAAGCGGATGTTTGTAACGAATATGCGACGGATTGTGACGACAGTCAATATAAACGGGAATGCTGTCCATAGGTCCGGGACGATAGAGAGCCGTAACGGCTATAAGATCCTCAATTCGCTCCGGTTTTAGCTGAGTGAGAACATTTTTCATTCCTTGGCTTTCAAACTGAAACACACCCTCCGTGTATCCTTTTGAAAACATTTCAAAAACTTTTTTATCGTTTTCATCGACCATATCGGGATTATAGTCGGGATTTTTATGTTTTATCTGCTTTTCTGCATCATTGATTACGGTTAAGTTTCTGAGCCCGAGGAAGTCCATTTTTAAAAGACCGAGTTCTTCAAGTGCTGTCATGGTGAACTGCGTTACAACATTATCGTCATTTTTTGACAGCGGAACATAGTCGCTGACGGGCTTGTCGGTGATTACAACGCCTGCGGCGTGCATTGTTGCGTGGCGGGGCATTCCCTCAATGCTCATTGCAAC
>ERZ791846.803-NODE-803-length-12539-cov-3.00953_pt1 | contig 12539 bp, 10 predicted proteins | sample MGYA00510289_ERZ791846 | MGnify/ENA primary metagenome ERZ791846 (study PRJEB30046, sample SAMN00715274) | human gut metagenome | study: EMG produced TPA metagenomics assembly of the A metagenome-wide association study of gut microbiota in type 2... | reverse complement strand
AGGCGAGACAGTCACAACTATGATACCTGTTGGCGTAACCGTACATACAACATCTGACACTACGACCACCTTCTCACGCCTTGCCTCAGGTGATCTGCTAAAAATATTGGTAGAAACAGATAGTGACGGAAATGAAATAATCGAAGAAATCTGGATGTTACAGTAACGTAACGGCAGCATGGCTGATTGTAAAACTCATCAAAAACTGAAAATAATTGTGAAACTGGCACTGGTTTATAAGAAGGTGCTGGGGAGCCGTCGGTACTTAGCGCATGTATTTTATGCGCTTAGTATCCGCTACGAGCGACACGCAGCGAGAGCGTGCCTTCGCTAAACCAGTGCCAGTTTCACAATATTCAAAAAGGAAAAACTGAGTTTTAAAATCAGCCATGCGAGCCACACACAGAAAGGAGCACACATGGACGCAGCACAAATCCTAAAACCATTTGCAAATGAACATATACCGGCAGACACAAAAGAAACTGCCACAGCAGAACACACATCCGTGATCATCACCATGCAAAATGTAAACAAATCCTACAAGATGGGATCTGGTTCCCTGCATGTATTAAAAGACATTTCCCTGACCGTCGAACAGGGAGAATACCTTGCCATCTTAGGGCCATCCGGTTCCGGCAAAAGTACCCTGATGAATATCATCGGCTGCATGGATGTCTTAGACGAGGGAACCTATAACCTTGACGGTGTGGAGATCGAAAAGGCAAAGGAAAAAGAACTGACTAATATCCGCAACCAGAAGATCGGATTCATTTTCCAGAAATATCATCTGATTCCGACCTACAATGTACTTCAGAATATTGTCATGCCACTTCTGATGCGTGGAATGACCTTAAAGGATGCAAGGGATGCCAGCATGGATACCATTGCAATGTTAGGGCTTGCAGAGCGTATCGACCATAAACCGAATGAGCTTTCCGGTGGGCAGCAGCAGCGTGTTGCAATCGCGCGTGCCTTAGTCGGACAGCCGGCGATCCTCTTGGCAGATGAGCCGACCGGAGCCTTAGACCGCAACAGCGGAAAAGAAGTGCTGAAACTATTTCAGCGCCTGAGTGATATGGGAAATACGATCGTCATGATCACGCATGATTTAAGCGTTGCCGAACATGCGAAGAGAGTGGTTCGTATCGTGGATGGGGAACTCTGTGAAAATTAGAGGTGGTTTTCATCTGTCCTGTGTGGTATGTTAATATAAAAGGCATTTGGTTTACAATAAAAACAAGGAGAGCCGCACATGACAAACGAAGAGATCTGCGTATGGCTAAAGGCAGAAGCAGAACCAAAATTTCAGAGGTTTACATCCGGTCTGATCCCCGGAACAGATCCGATCATAGGTGTGCGTATCCCAAAGCTGCGCACTCTTGCAAAAAAGATTGCAAAAGAGGACTGGCGCGGGTATTTGGAACACGCTGCCTGCGATACTTATGAGGAGATCATGCTGCAGGGACTCGTACTCGGATATGCAAAAGGAGAGATTGATGAGCTTTTGGAATATGTGCGGGCATTTATCCCGAAGATCCATGACTGGTCGATCAATGACTGCTTTTGTGCAACTTTTAAAATTGCGCAGAAACACCGCGAAAAAGTCTGGAATTTTCTGATGCCGTATGCGAAATCAGATCAGGAATTTGAGCAGCGCGTCGTTGCAGTTATGCTGATGGATCATTTCCTGACAGAGGCATACATTGCGCGTGTGCTGGCTGTGTGGGACAGACTCGACCATCCGGGATATTACAGGAAAATGGGAGTTGCGTGGGGCGTTGCAACTGCATATGCAAAGTACCCAAAGGAAACACATGCATTTTTACTGGAGAATCATTTGGATGACGAAACATACAATAAGGCGATCCAGAAAATGATCGAATCTTACCGGATATCGGCGGAGGATAAAGAGATATTGCGCGGAATGAAAAGGAAACTGCAAAAATAAGTGATATTGTGCGAAATGAAAAGGAAATTGTAAAAATAAAAGGGGAGCAGTAGCATGAGTGTTGATACACAAAAAATCATAGAGATCGTAAAACAGGTCAAACCGTTATTTTTAGACCGTGAGGGCTCATCACAGATCAAGGTAAAGGGTGTTGCGGATTTTGTGACACAGATCGATTTTAAAGTGCAGGAGCAGGTAAAAACCGCACTCTATGAACTGTACCCGGAAATTCAGTTTATGGGGGAGGAAAAGGACAACAGCGATATTGACTTTGACGGTGATGTCTGGATCTTAGATCCGGTGGATGGGACGACCAACCTGATCCATGATTTCCGAAACAGTACACTTTCACTGGCACTTGCAAGAAAGGGTGTACTAACGCTTGGAATTATATATCATCCGTATTCTGATGAAATATTTGTGGCAGAACGGGGAAAGGGAGCATTGTTAAATGGCAGCCCAATCTCCGTCAGCAAAAGGCATAATTTTTCCGAGTGTCTGATCTCCATAGGAACAAGTCCATATTACCGCGAACTTGCAAAAGAAAATTTCAGAATTTTTGAAAAGGTATTTACGGATTGTGCGGATATCCGAAGAATTGGTTCTGCGGCATTAGAACTTGCCTATGTGGCGGCAGGAAGAATCGATGCATACTTCGAACGCAGTTTAAAACCCTGGGATTATGCAGCCGGAATACTGCTTGTGGAAGAAGCGGGTGGAAAAGTCACGGATTATAAAGGAAACCCGGTGGATATCACCGGAAATTCCGATATTGTGGCGGGAAGCCAGACGATCGGGGAGATCCTGGTAGAGAAATATTTGTAAAAAAGGGAGTCAACATGTCTGACTCCTCTTTTAGGGTATCTTCTGTAAATATATGAGTTTCATATCCTCTCGATTTTTAAAATTTTTGTTCTTTCGCCGGATATTATATTTCCGGTGTTTCTACCATAGTTTTTCTCGACATCATCCTCTTTTCGTTACTTGTTTTCTTAGTTTTTATATTTTCTGCTTAACAAGCATAATTATAAGGCGCGTTTTATATATAAACAATATAAATTCTTCTTGACAAGCATATTTTATGGATGGAGAACATGCATGAAAGCATTTTGGTATAACGATGATCGTAAAAATGTATGTGGCATCAAGATACGAGAACTTCGCAAGGAAAAACATATTTCCACAAAAAAATTAGAGATTATTTTTTATGTGTTATCCGACTACATTTTTGTGCAATAATTACAAATACCATTAAAATAACGTCTTTTTGATGACATAGTATAAGCAATATGCTAAAATCCATTCAAAGCATGACATTCTGAATTATCTACACGGACATATGTGCCATTCTATTCACAGGTCAAAATCATAAGAATTTTCAATGCTTTTATTATCCACACATTTAAGCAGGGAGAATTCTAAAGAACCAGAGATTTCTCCCAGACAACACAGAGGAGGAGAAATGAATGGGGACAGCGGACATCGTAACAAAAGAGTATATGCGGGGAAATGCCGTATTTGCGGATGCATTTAATTATCTGATTTACAATGGAAAAAAGGTGATTGACCCGGCAAATCTGAAAGAGATCGATCCGACAGAGATTGCACTGCCGTTTGATGATGAAGCAAAAGCCGGTAAAGAAAAAGATGGTGAAGATAAGAATAGAAAAGCGCAGGGAACAGAGTGGAGTTCTGTGAAAAATGAATCAGTGAGAAAGAAAACTGCCGGCAGAGCAGGCAAAAAAACAGATGCAGTGCAGAGATACCGTGATCTTTTAAAATTTGCGGTAATCAAACAGGATGAAAGAACGTCCTATGTTCTTTTGGGCATCGAAAACCAGACGGATGTCCATTATGCGATGCCTGTCAGAAATGCCATCTATGATGCCCTGCAATATGGCAGACAGGTGGCGGACATAGCTGCCGGACACCGCCGGAACAAAAATGATTTTTCGGGAAAAAATAATGGTGAGTATCTGTCCGGATTTTTAAAGGAAGATCATATCAGACCGGTGATCACACTTGTGATTCATTTTGGAGCAGAGGAATGGGATGGTCCGTTATCATTGCACGAAATGATGTCGACAAGAGATATGGAACTCTTAAGTTTTGTGGAGAATTACCGGATTCATCTGATCGATCCGGCAAAACTGACGGAAGAACAGCTGGATCATTTTTCCACGAGCCTGAAAGAAGTCATGGGATATATCAAGTACTCAAAAAATAAGGAACAGCTGTTGAACTTTTTGCATACAGATACCCATAGAAGCATAGAAATGAATGCGGTAAGAGTGATAAAGACGATCACGAATACACCGATTGAAGTATCAGAAGAAGAGGAGGAGATAGAGATGTGTAAGGCAATCGAGGATCTGATCGCGGAGAGCGAAGCACGTGGCAGAGCAGAAGGAGAAACACGGGGAGAAGCGAAGGGCATGATAGAAATCTGCCTCGATATGAGTTTTTCCAAAGAGGATATTTTGAAAAAGTTACAGGAAAAATTAAATATATCCCTGCAGCAGGCGGGGGAGTATTTTGAGATGTATGGGAAACATATTGTTTAAAAACAATATAAATTAATATAATTCTTATAAAGCATGACATTCTGAATTATCAACACAGGCATATGCGCCATTCTATGAACAGATCGAAATCATAAGAATTTTCAATGCTTTTATTACTCACATATTTAAGCAGGGAGAATTCTTAGAAACCCAAAGATTTCTCCTAAACAACACAGAGGAGGAGAAACAAATGGGGACAGCGGACATGGTAACAAAAGAGTATATGCGGGAAAATGCTCGAACAACGAAGCAAAAGACGGATCAAAACAGACAAAAGAGTATATGCGGGAAAATGCCGTATTTGCAGATGCGTTTAATTATCTGATCTACAATGGGAAAAAGGTGATTGATCCGGCAAAGCTGAAAGAGATTGATCCGACAGAGATTGCATTGCCGTTTGGTGATGAAGAAAAAGCCGGTGAGGATAAGAAAGGGAAAGTGCAGGAAACAGAGTGGAGTTCTGTGAAAAATGGATCTGTGAGAAAGAAAACTGCCGGCAGAGCAGGAAAAAAAACAGATGCGGTGCAGAAATACCGCGATATTTTAAAATCAGCAGTCATCAAACAGGATGAAAAGATGTCGTATGTTTTATTAGGTATCGAGAACCAGACGGATGTTCATTATGCGATGCCCGTCAGAAATGCCATCTATGATGCCCTGCAATATGGCAGACAGGTGGCGGATATAGCTGCCGAACACCGTCGGAACAAAAAAGATTTTACAGGCAAAAGCAATGGTGAGTATTTGTCCGGATTTTTAAAGGAAGACTGCATCAAACCAGTCATCACACTTGTGATTCACTTTGGAGCAGAGGAATGGGACGGACCGTTATCTTTGCACGAAATGATGTCTGTAAGTGATATAGAAATTTTAAGTTTTGTGGAGAATTACCGGATTCATCTGATCGATCCGGCGAAGTTGACGGAAGAACAACTAAATAAATTTTCCACAAGTATGAGGGAGGTTATAGGGTATATCAAGTACTCGAAAAATAAAGATAAATTGTTAGAATTTTTGAGGACAGATGCCCATAGAAGTATTGAAATGAATGCTGCAAGAGTGATAAAGACGATTACAAATACACCGATCGAAGTATCAGAAGAAGAGGGGGAGATAGAGATGTGTAAGGCAATCGAAGATCTGATCGCGGAGAGTGAAGCGCGTGGCAGAGCAGAGGGAGAAGTTCGTGGAGAAGCGCGTGGCAGAGCAGAAGGAGAAACACGTGGAGAAGCGAAGGGCATGATAGAAATCTGCCTCGATATGAGTTTTTCCAAAGAGGATATTTTGAAAAAGTTACAGGAGAAACTAAATATATCCCTGCAGCAGGCGGGGGAGTATTTTGAGATGTATGGGAAAAGGACGGTGTAATTGTACATTGAAAATGAAAAACGCTGAATCCATGATAAATCAATGGAAACAGCGTTTTGGCAAAATCAATAAAACAAAGCGTTACATTTCAACCACAGCAACACCCCATCCGCCTAAGTCAATTTTATTTCCACAGACGATGGCTGTTTCTGAAATCAGCTCTACGCCGTTTTTTCCGTGGTGTGTGACAGAAACCGGATCTTTTGAATAGTTCAGATAGTAGCACAATTCTTTACCGGAATCATTGATGCCTCTTTTTATAATGAGTGGATAATGCGGTGCGTCTGAGGAAAGATCTCCACCGGAAAAGCCGGTTTCGTGCAGGAAAGATAAAAGCACGGATTCTAACAGTTCATCATTTTCAAACATTGTTCCAAAATAAAGTGTGGAACCATTTCCATATTGATTTTTTGCAGCAGCTGCATAGCGTTCATATGCCGGATGGCTGTATTTTAATACCGGTACAGCGGTATCACAGGTGATAAGTTCCATCCATTCACAGGCGGAGGAGGTCAGGGAAAAGGCAGAGTCGTCCGGATGTGAAAAATGCTTCTGTGCAGCCGCCATGACATCGCTTTGAACCGGCACGATATCCACATGATGCGGGTGTGTAAACTGATCGTAGTGAAGTCCCAGACATTCATGCAGGATATGTGGCTGCATGTCCGGATAAATCTTTAAATATTCATCGGAAAAACCGCTTCGGAATGTGGTGATCAGATGTCCGCCGTTTCTGACATAGGAATCTAATGCCAGAAGCAGAGATTCCGGTGCACTGTAGAGTGCCGGTACGATCAGACATTCATAGCTGGAAAAATCCCGTTCCTTAGAAGAAATCATATCGTATTCAATATTTAACCGGTAGAGGGCATCTGAAAACCAGCGCATCACAGTGTTGTAGCCGTTGGCTCCGGCATTTTCAAGCGGAAACTGTGTGAATCCGGTTAAAGAAGCATTATCAAGCATAATAGCGATCTTATTTTCCTTTTTCAGGTTTTTTAAATGAGAACCAATCTTTTTCCATTCGTTTCCGATCACGACAGCTTCACGGTAAGTCTCATTTTCAGAAAAATCGTGGGAGAGCACACCTTTCCAGTAACTTTCAATTGCATTGTGGATCGAATGCCAGTGCCAGTACATCACACTGTTTGAGCCGTTTGCGATATGGCTGTATGCCTGCAGGCGGAGCTGTCCCGGATAAGGAAGCCACGGAGTCAGTCCCTGAGCCTCGGTCTCTAAGATCAGATAGTTGTCCTTTTTCAGACTGCGTGAGATATTTCCACATACGGTAATTTCTGCACCGGTCAGTTCCTCATTAGAAGGATGGTAAATATCGGCACCAGCCACTGTCATGCAGCGTGAGGCATCGTACTGGTCGACCTGGGACTGATAACCGATCGAGTGTGTGGTCCAGTCAAAATCAAAATTTTGTGTGATAAACTGATCATCCCGTTTGTACTCGCGGACAATATCAGCCTGCCAGCTCAAAAATTTAGTGACAAGTGAACGCTGAAATTTACAAAATTCAGCGGCAAGACTCTGGTTGATCGTACCTCTGACATCCGGGAAATCATCCCAGTCATTCACACGGTTGCTCCAGTAATCCAGTCCAAACTCATGGTTAAAATCATTGATATCCGGAAAATTTTCTTTTAAATAATCTACAAACATTGCCTGGACACGGGGACCGGCAGTTCCATAACTTTTGGTCTCATTGTCAAGCTGATAGCCGATCACATGCGGCACATCTTTCACATGCTCCATCAGAACGCGGATCACACGCTCTGCGTGGGAGAGGTAATCCGGGTTTGTGATATCCATATTCTGGCGGTGGCCATATCGTTCGCGGCCGTTCTGGGTGATTGCCAGGATGTCCGGATATTTTTTTACCAGCCATGTCGGTACGGCATAGGTCGGTGTTCCGACGATCACGGAAATATGGTGGCATGCGGCAGCATTTAACATTCTGTCGATATGTGTAAAATCATACACGCCTTCCTGCGGCTCTAAAGTACTCCATGTTGATTCCGCGATACGGATGACATTCATTCCTGCTTTTTCCATCATTTCCATATCCTTTTCCACACGGTCGTATGGAAGGTATTCGGAATAGTATGCAGCTCCAAAATAAAGTTTTTCTGTTTTCATATAAAACCCCCACCGCCGGATGACAGGTTCGTATTGTCTGGCCTTAGAAGCAGATTTGAGCACTGTGGCGGTGATATCCTTTCTTAATTTAATATAAAATGATAAAATGAACAACCGCTTGCGCATTCTTATTATACCATCTGAAAATTTACATGTAAACGATAAGAAACAGTTTCCAAAAAAATATCTATGATTTACTCGGATATGATAAAAAATGGTGTAGACAGTGAACTTTTAATTTGCTAACATAAAATTAATACTGGAAGTGTATATTGCAGGGAGGGTCAAACATATGGAATTAAATCAGAATACAGAAAAACTGGACAATTATAGAAAACGTGCTGCAGAGCTGGTCGGGAAAATGACACTGGAAGAAAAAGTGGCACAGACTCTGTATCAGGCACCGGCGGTGGAACGGTTAAATATAAAGGCTTATAACTGGTGGAATGAGGCATTGCACGGTGTGGCGCGGGCCGGCACGGCGACGGTATTTCCACAGGCAATCGGTCTGGCGGCAACATTTGATGAGGATCTGTTAGAGCAGGTCGGTGATGCAGTGTCGACGGAGGCACGGGCAAAGTTTAACATGCAGCAGGAGGGAAAGGATACGGATATCTATAAAGGCCTGACTTTCTGGGCACCGAATGTCAATATTTTCAGAGATCCAAGATGGGGCAGAGGACATGAGACGTTTGGGGAAGACCCATATCTGACCAGCCGTCTTGGAGTCCGCTATATTGAGGGTCTGCAGGGGCATGATGAAAATTATTTAAAGGCGGCTGCCTGTGCAAAACATTTTGCGGTACACAGCGGACCGGAAGCGGTGCGCCATGAATTTGATGCAGAGGTGACGGAGCAGGATTTAAGGGAAACATATCTTCCGGCATTTGAGGCGTGCGTAAAAGAAGGAAAAGTGGAGGCAGTGATGGGGGCATACAACCGGACAAACGGAGTGCCGTGTTGTGGAAACAAACGTCTGCTGATCGATATTCTGAGAAAAGAATGGGGATTTTCGGGGCATGTGACGTCAGACTGCTGGGCAATCCGTGATTTCCATGAGGGACATCATGTGACAGGCACTGCGATTGAATCGGTTGCGATGGCGATGAATAACGGCTGTGACTTAAACTGTGGTACTCTGTTTGGATTTTTAGTTCAGGCGGTGAGACAGGGACTGGTCAAAGAAGAACGCTTAGACGAGGCTGTCACAAATCTGTTTATGGCGAGGATGAAACTTGGTGTGTTCGATAAAAAAGAAGAAAACCCATACGATAAAATCCCTTATCTTGCCGCAGACAGCAGAGAGATGAAAAAATTAAATGAGGCGGTGGCAAGACGAACCGTTGTCCTGCTAAAAAATAAGGAGCATATATTACCGCTTGATAAAAATAAAATAAAAACGATTGGCGTGATCGGACCAAATGCGGACAGCAGACGCGCGTTAGTCGGCAATTATGAGGGAACGGCATCACGTTACATTACTGTGTTAGAGGGAATTGAAGATTATGTCGGCGACGATGTGAGGGTGCTCTATTCGGAGGGCTGCCATCTTTATAAGGACCGCACCAGCAATCTGGCACAGGAAAATGACCGCATGTCAGAAGTACTTGGCGTATGCAAGGAGAGTGATGTGGTTGTCGCAGTGCTGGGACTTGACGCGGGCATTGAGGGAGAAGAGGGAGATGCCGGCAATGAGTACGGCAGTGGTGACAAACCGGATCTGAACCTGCCGGGACTGCAGGAGGAGATCTTAGAGGCTGCTGTATCCTGTGGCAAGCCTGTTATTTTAGTTCTGCTATCGGGAAGTGCACTTGCGGTGAACTGGGCAGATGAGCATGTAGATGCGATCGTACAGGGCTGGTATCCGGGGGCAAGAGGCGGAGCTGCCATTGCGGATATTTTATTTGGGGAAGCAAACCCGGAAGGAAAACTGCCGGTCACATTTTACCGTACCACGGAAGAACTGCCGGATTTCGAGGACTATTCCATGCAGGGAAGAACTTACCGGTATATGGAACAGGAAGCATTGTATCCGTTTGGCTATGGGCTTTCCTACACAGAGTATGCATATCAAAACGTGAGATTTTTAGAGCAGAAACCAGTGGTGTCAGAAGGAGTGACGATCGGTCTGTCTGTAAAAAATACCGGAAAAATGGATGGGACTGAGACAGTGCAGGTCTACGTGAAGGCAGAACATTCAAAGATGCCGCATGGCCAGTTAAAAAAGGTCGTAAAACTTCCACTCTGTGCCGGGGAAGAAAAAGAAATCAATATCCGGCTGGAATCAGAGGCATTTATGCTGTATGATGAAAACGGTGAAAAGATCCTGCCGTCCGGACATTTCGAGATTTTTGTCGGAGGCATGCAGCCGGATTCACGCAGTGAGAAACTCACAGGAAAAACAGTGGAAAGTCTGATGTTATGAAAATAATTGTGCGTCTCTGTAAAAAAATCGAAGAAAAAATGGACACTTACAGCATACAAAAGAAACTGATTCTTCTGTATGTCTGTTGTGTGATCCTGCCGGTCGCCCTGACAGACAGTGTTGTAGTCGGAATGATATTTTCGGAGGAACACAATGCAAGAAAACAGGTGACAGAAAATATAGCGAGTGCGGCAGAGTACAGCATTGACAAGGCAGTAGAAGAAGCACTCACGATCTCAAAAAATATTTATATGAATAAGTATATCAACAATTTTCTGAATGCCGATTATGATTCCCATCTGGCATTTTATGAAGCGTATCAGGAACTGATGCAGGATTCCCTGTTTGACAGTTCGCTTGGCAACAGCAGCGTTGAGATCACGATGTATGCCGACAATGATACGATCGTAAATGGTGGAAAGTTCAAAAAGTTAGGACGTGTAAAACAGACGGAATGGTATCAGAAACTGCAGGATTCCGGGAACAATTTTGTATTTTGTGCCTACATGGATGAAACGCACGATACATCTCCGACGGATTTAAGAAAGGTGTCGATTATCCGGAAATTAAACCGTTATATGTTAGATCCGCATGAAAAAGTTTTAAAGATCGATCTGGATTATAATGCGGTCAATACCGGACTTTTGAGGGCAAATTATGAATCAGAGGTGTATATCTGCAGCGGTGATAAGATTATCTTTTCAAATACCGGAAGAAACAATATAAAAGAATCTTTTGAGAGGTTTGATAAGGGTACCATGCACAAGTGTTATGTGCAGGAGAAAGAATTATACGGACAGCCGATGAAGATCTATGTGCGGTATCCGGAAATACAGATCTCAAAAATTTTGTGGAACAATGCCATACAGATGATCCTGCTGGTGTTGATCAATATTTTTCTCCCGTGGGTATTTATGCAGTTTCTAAACCGTTCGTTTACAGTACGTCTGCATCTGTTGGAAGATACCTTTTCGCAGGATCATACCGGAAAATTAAAAGTGGTGGAAACAATATCAGGAACCGATGAGATCAGCCAGCTGATGCAGCATTATAATTCCATGGCAAACCGGATGAATCATCTGATCGAGACGGTTTATGAGAGCAGGTTAAAACAGCAGGAGTCGGAGATTGCCAGACAGGATGCTGATATTGCCAGACAAAAGGCGGAACTTCTGGCACTTCACAGCCAGATCAACCCGCATTTTCTATTCAATGTATTGGAAAATATCCGCATGCGGAGCATCTTAAAACATGAGGATGAGACAGCGGAAATGATCGAACAGCTTTCGCTGATGGAACGGCAGTATGTGGACTGGGGAACAGATATTGTGAGCCTTGGTGCGGAGATCGGTTTTGTGGAGTCGTATTTAAAACTTCAGAAATACCGTTTTGGTGACCGGCTAAGATACAGCATTGAAATGGAGGATGACTGCAGGGAGTACCAGATTCCTAAATTATCGTTAGTGACTTTTACGGAAAATTCATGTGTGCATGGTATTGAGGGAAAAGCGTCACAGTCATGGATCTTTGTCCGTGTATATAAAGATAAAAATAATCTGCATCTTGAAGTGGAGGATACCGGGGAGGGGATGCCGGAAGAATATCTGAATTATCTGCAGGAACGCATGGAAGAGGCAAATATCGAGATGCTCAAAGAAAAAGGACGGGTAGGTGTGATCAATGCCTGCGTGAGACTGAAAATGTATACAGGGCATCATGTAAAATTCCATATCGAAAGTGAAAGAGGTGTTGGAACAGAAGTATCTGTAGTGATACCTTTGAATGCAATTTCATAAAAATGAGAAGATGGGGGAATTTTGTGGGAGAAAGAATGGAGGGGATAGAATGCTTAAAGTGCTGCTTGTGGATGATGAGCCATTTATCGTACAGGGACTTTCTGCGTTGATTGACTGGGAAAAAGAAGGATTTGAGATTGTGGGAACTGCGGGAAATGGCAGTGAGGCGGTAGAATTTTTAAAGAGTAATCCGGTCGACCTGATCTTAGCGGATATCAAAATGCCGGTTATGAATGGTCTGGAATTTTTAAAATATATCAGAGAAACGCATCTGTCAGAGGCATTTTTTG
>ERZ791846.800-NODE-800-length-12577-cov-2.82311_pt1 | contig 12577 bp, 10 predicted proteins | sample MGYA00510289_ERZ791846 | MGnify/ENA primary metagenome ERZ791846 (study PRJEB30046, sample SAMN00715274) | human gut metagenome | study: EMG produced TPA metagenomics assembly of the A metagenome-wide association study of gut microbiota in type 2... | reverse complement strand
GCAATACCTAAGCGGTCTGCCAGAACCTTGACACTTTCTTGGAAAGAAATCTGACGGTATTCCTCTAAAAATTTAAAGACATCTCCAGACTTTCCGCAACCAAAACAATGGTAAAACTGTCTGTCCTCAATAACATTAAATGAGGGGGTTTTCTCCTTATGGAAGGGGCAGAGACCCAGGTAATTGCGGCCAGCACGATTAAGACTGACAACTTCACCAATCACGTCGACGATGTTGGTGCTGCTCTTAATATCTTCTATTAAAGCTTTATCAATCACCATCTAATCGCCCCCTATCTTACCATAATTGCATTACCCCTAATTATAACACGATGAAAAATGAAAGTAAAATAAAATTGATTTTACATGAGCAAATCTCTTGTCAAGATTTACAAAATCAGATAAAATATTAAAAGTAAATAAAAGAAAGGATTCATTGTCAAAATGATTAAAGAACTTAAAGACTTTTTGTTCAAGGGTAACGTCCTTGACCTCGCTGTAGCCGTTGTTATGGGGGCTGCTTTCAACGCTATTATCACTTCACTTGTTGGTGATATCATCACACCACTTATCCTTAACCCAGTTGTTAAGGCCGCTAACGTTGAGAACCTTGCTAAATTGTCATGGAACGGTATCGCATACGGTAGCTTCTTGAGCGCAGTTATCAACTTCATCATCGTTGGTATTACTCTCTTCTTCGTTGTTAAAGCTGCTAGCAAAGCAACTGCTCTTAGCAAAAAAGAAGCTGAAGATGCTGCTGAAGCAGCAGGTCCATCACAAGAAGAATTGCTTACTGAAATCCGCGATCTTCTTGCAAACAAATAATTTTTATTTGTTCAACTAAAGACATATGAAACTCAAGACGTCTGAAATCTCAGACGTCTTATTTTTTTGTACCTCAGGACTACTAACTGACTTATTTATTCGATGAAAAGAAAAAAACTTGAGAAGACTCAAATTTTTTTCTGTTAATTTCATTCTTAATTAGAATTTTTTACGTTTGCGAGCTGCCTCTGATTTACGTTTACGTTTTACAGAAGGTTTTTCGTAATGTTCACGTTTACGAGCCTCTTGAAGAGTACCAGCTTTAGTCACAGAACGTTTGAAACGACGAAGAGCGTCGTACTACTGTTTTTGACATTGAATTCACCTCCTCAAGATAATGTAACATTTTACACGTTCTATTCAAGTATACAAGACTCGTCTTTTTCTGTCAAGAAATATATTTTAAGTTTGAATATTTTTGATATCAAGGCTATTTTCTAAATCTTATTGGAGACTATCTGAGGCTTTGCCATACAAAAAAACTAGAGGAATCATCCTCTAGCTTATCTTTTACTCAACTGCTGTGTATTTAGAAGCATCCTTGATGTACTCGTCGTAAGTACCGTTGGCTTTCATTTTCTTGATAACCTTGTTTACTGCTTCTTTCAATTTGTCATTGCCTTTAGCCATTGCAACTGCTTTAGCATCACCATCGTCAACTTTGAGGGCAACACTTGCCAAAGCCAAATCTGGATTTTGTGCCACGTAACCTTCTGCTACTGGTTTTTCAAGGTCAACAGCATCAACTTGGCCAGATTTCACCTCGTTAATGGCTTCACCCATTGCTGTAAGTGATACGACTGTTGAATCCTTCAATTGTTTCTTAGTAAGTCCTTCTTCGATAGTACCTTTTTGAACGGCTACTTTTTTACCTTTGAAAGCATCAAGGCTTGAGTAGGTAGATTCTTGATCTTTACGAACGATGATAGCATTTTGTGTTTCGTAGTAAGGATCTGAGAAATCAAAGGTTTTCTTACGTTCGGCTGTTACTGAGATACCTGAGATAGCAAGATCAGCCTTACCTGATTGAAGGCTAGAAAGGACATTGTCAAAGCTCATAGTTGTCACTTCGAGTTTAACTCCAAGTTCATCAGCGATAGCTTGTGCCAACTTGATGTCTGAACCAACGACTTGGTCTTTACCGTCGACCAAAGTTTTGAACTCAAATGGTGCATAGTCTGGGCTAACTGCTACGACAAGTTTTTTATTTTCTTTAATAGATTCGTAAGCATCTTTTTTTGACCCACAAGCTACCAAAGTAACAGCAGCAAGGAGAGCCATAGCTCCAAGGAATAGTTTTTTCATAAGAAACTCCTGTATAAATATAATTTTTGCTCGTTTATTTTACTTAAAATTAATGGTATTGTCAACATTTATTAAGAAATTGCGACAGTTTTTCCAAGCCTTTTTGAAGGACTTCCTTGTCACAGCAATAACCGATGCGGACATGTGACTCCTTGTCAAAACGGTTACCCGGAACCACAAGAACACCATAGTCCTGAAGAAGCTCTAAGGCAAAATCTTCGATAGGACGATTTACATCTAATTTGACAAAGGACGTTGACACACTAGCCGGACGAACCCAGGAAGCCTTAGTTTCTTTGGCAATCCAAGCATCCATGATGGCTAGATTTTCCTCTACAATCTGACGATTGCGTTCTAAGATAGCTTCTCTATTTTCCAAGACAAGGGTAGCCACCATATCATCAAAGACACCAGCACAAATCATCGTGTAATCACGATAGTCACGCAGAATGTCCGCTACCTCTGTGTTAGAAGCAACCCAACCCACTCGAATACCGGGAATGGAATAGGTCTTTGACAGACTATTGACGGCAATACCCTTTTCATACAAATCCAGAATAGAAGGCGCAGGCTGGTCAAAACTGCGATAGACTTCATCTGAGAAGATATAGGCATCTACTTCCTTAGCAATAGCTACTAACTCCTCAAGGTAAGCAGCGTCCATAAGAGCACCGGTAGGATTGTTGGCGTTGTTAATACAGATCATCTTGGTATTAGGGCGAATCAGACGACGGAGTTGGTCCAAATCAGGCAACCAGTTCCTGTCCTCCTCAATCTCCCAGAGGTCCACGTCTGCTCCTAATGACTTAGGAATGTCATAGAGCTGCTGATAAGTCGGATACATAGATATGACATGGTCCTCAGGCTCAATAAGTGCATAAAGAGCTAGCATCGTCGCTCCTGTAGCCCCATTAGTTTGGAGGATATTATCAACCGGCATGTTCTTGTATAAGCTAGCCACTTGAGTCTTGAACTCTGGTGACCCCTCAATCCAGCCGTAATCCATCTTTTTCTTTAGTAGTTGGGCAAAAAAGGCGTCCTTATCAAGGCCTGACAGGTCAAATAATTCTTCCATTGTGAGGGCCTTAATTGAAACTCCTGCGATATCATAAATGGCAGATTTTTCATGGACATTAAGCCATTCTTCAACACCAAAACGTGGTAGCTTCATAGTTTCTCCTTGCTTTTCTTAAGCACTCTATACGATGTCATTCGTCATTCCTGACTGACTTACCTACTTTGATAATAACTGTTTTTAGCATAGAATTCAATAAAAAATAGGGTATTGCCCCATTTTACATTTAAGACTATTTTTGAGACTCTCTTTAGTGGGCAAAGCGAGTGTCAAACGAAACCTTCCACCGTGATAAAAGCACCTGAAATTGACTCGTTTCAGGTGCTCGGGAGTTTTAAATTTACTTACTTTGTTTGTAGGTTGATGCTTCTTTTAACCACTGGTCGAATTTTCCAGAGTCCTTAGTCTCTTTGATGACGGCATTGATTTCTTTCAGCAAGTCATCTGAACCCTTACGTGTTGCGACGGCATAAGCATCTGAACCGTCTGACTTAAGGTTAAAGTTGGCAAGGGTTAGATCATCATTTTGTGCGATATAACCTTCTGCAATAGCTTTTTCTAAGACAACTGCTTGAATTTGTCCTGACTTGAGTTCGTTAATCATTTCACCATTTGAAGCCAAAGATACCACACTTGCCTTAGGGATTTGTTTCTTAGCAACGGTTTCTTGGACAGACCCTTTTTGCGTACCGACCGTTTGTTTTGCGAGACTATCAGTGCTTGTGTAGTCATTTACCTTGTCTTTTTTGACAATCACTACATTTTCTGACGTATAGTAGCTGTCTGAAAAATCATAAACTTTCTTACGTTCGTCAGTCACCGAAATCCCTGCAATGGCGATATCGGCTTTACCACTTTGTACGTTAGCAAGAACATTATCAAAAGACATCACGGAAAATTCAACCTTTACACCGAGTTTTTCACCGATAGCTTTGGCCAATTCGATATCTGCTCCAACCAGCGTATCTTTGCCGTTAACCAATGATTTAAACTCAAAAGGCGCAAATTCAGATTCTGTTGCCACGACAATTTTTTTCTTTTCCTTAATCGTTTTGGGACTTACTCCCTGACTTCCACTACAAGCAACTAGAAAGCACGTGGCGACTAGAGCTGTAAGGATAAACCAAAATTTCTTCATATAATAACCCCTTATTTAGTAGAACTCTTAAGTGAAAGAGCATAGGCATCTTTAACATAGCTGTCAATCTTACCTTCTTTTTTGAGTTTAGCGATAACCTTATTAACCTTTGCTTTTAGCTTATCGCTTCCTTTAGGCATTGCGACAGCATAGGCATCTTTTGAATCAGACTTGAGCGCAATGTCTGACACAGCTAAGTCACTATTTTGGTCTACATAACCTTGTGCAATGGCTTTTTCAAGAACTACTCCTTCAACTTGACCAGATTTCAATTCATTGATAGCTTCACCAGGCTGTGCCAAGGATACCACATTAGCATCTGACAAGTTGGCTTTGGCGATGTTTTCTTGAATAGAACCTTTTTGAACAGCTACAGATTTTTTAGCAAAATCACCTGTTTGTTTGTAAGTTCCTGTCGCATCTTTTTTGACAACAAGGACCGTTTCAGACTCATAGTAGGTATCTGAGAAATCAAAGATTTTCTGACGTTCTTCAGTAGCTGAGATTCCGGAAATGGCGATGTCTGCCTTACCAGATTGAACATTGGCTAAGACATTATCAAAAGACATTTCAGAGAATTTGACTTTTACACCAAGCTCATCTGCAATAGCCTTAGCAATTTCGACATCTGCCCCAACAATCGTATCCTTACCATTTTGGATTGTCTTGAATTCAAAAGGAGCAAAGTGTGGATTAAGAGCAACTGTCAAAGTTCCTTTATCTTGTACCTTTTCCAAAGTGTCCTTCGACGAAGAACAAGCTGCTAAAGTCGTCAAAGCAAAGATCCCTGCAAATCCCAACAAAAGTTTTTTCCATGTTTTCATAATCAATCTCTTTTCTATATTTATTAACTTATATAAGTATAATAATGTATTATTATGCATTTGTCAATGAAAAATGAACTTTTATTGATTAAAATTCTCATTTTTATTAATTTTATCGTCATTACAAAATCTAAAAAATGCTTATTTAAAGCTCTTCTATCTGATTTTAACGACAAAAAAACTATTCATTCATTTGAATAAATAGTTCATATTATTACCAAAATTCTCGGATAAAGTCATTTTCAAGACGCTCACGATAGAAAAGTTCAGAGAGTTGATCCTCTTCAAACACGCGCAAGAGGTTGAGCATGTCATAGGCCAGCTCCATCTTAGGCACATCCTCCCTGGCAACCCAACGGACTTCGCCCTCTTCTGTCGAGTGAATCTCTCCATCAAAGTCTGAAGTTCTATAGAGGAAAACAAGATAACGCTCGTCATCTGTCGTGTACCAATGCTTCATACCAACCAATTTAGGATTTTTAATGGTCAAGCCAGTTTCTTCCTTAACCTCACGAATAACTGACTCCACTAGCCCCTCGTGTGCTTCAATATGACCACCAGGTAGGGCAGCACCCGACCAAGAATAACGCTTGGAATCGCGAATCTGCATGACAATATTTCCATGGTCATCTTCGATGAGACACATGTTGGTTAGGATAGTAGCTTGAGAACGTGACATAGATAGTCCTTTCTAGTAAGTAGTCAAATAAAATCTTAACAATTAGTTTTTAATCGACTCTCGATGTCGCAAATACAGATAAATAGCAGCATAGAAAACCATAAACAATATATAACCAAACATTGGTATCCAAACAAGTTCTCTTTTTATCGTCCACAAGGGCTCAAAAATAATTTGCGTATAATTCTCCCACTCTCCCCCTGTTTCAACTTTTATACCTTCTATAGCATGAATTAGAAACACATAGAGGTTCAAATTTAAACAAATAAAAGCCGCAATTTTTCTCTGGCCCATCTTGCTAAAGCATTAACCTAACGTCCAGTGTTTCTAATCCATACTCTTCAATTCTAGCACCATATCACGGATTTGAGCTGCCAATTCAAAGTCAAGCAGTTCTGCTGCTTCGTGCATTTGTTTTTGAAGTTTCTTGATGGCTTCTTGGCGTTCTTTCTTGTTCATAGCACTGTAGTCCACAGTATCCTCTGCCACTTCTGCTTCATTAGCCTTGGTAATCGAAATAAGGTCACGGATTTCTTTCTTAATCGTTTGTGGAACAATACCATGTTCCTTATTATAGGCCATCTGGATTTCACGACGACGAGCTGTTTCATCCATGGCTTTTTGCATAGACTCCGTAATTTTATCCGCATACATGATAACGTGTCCTTCACTATTTCGGGCAGCACGTCCAATCGTTTGGATAAGCCCACGTTCATTACGAAGAAAGCCTTCCTTATCAGCATCCAAAATAGCAACCAGACTAACCTCGGGAACATCAATCCCCTCACGAAGAAGGTTAATCCCAATAAGAACATCAAAGACACCCAAACGTAGGTCACGGATAATCTCAGTACGCTCCAAAGTCTTAATGTCAGAGTGCATGTATTTGACCTTGACACCCATTTCCTTGAGATAGTCAGTCAAGTCTTCAGCCATCTTCTTAGTCAAAGTGGTTACAAAGACACGCTCGCCTTTTTCAGTTCGGCCATTGATTTCACCAAGGAGGTCATCCATTTGTCCCATGGTTGGACGAACTTCGACTTCTGGATCGAGAAGCCCTGTCGGACGGATGATTTGCTCAACGACTGTCTCAGTCTGCTCCATCTCGTAGTCCCCCGGTGTAGCAGACACATAGACAATCTGATGAACATGACTCTCGAATTCTTCACGTCGAAGAGGACGATTATCAAGAGCCGATGGCAAACGGAAACCGTAATCAACCAACATCTTCTTACGGGCCTGGTCCCCGTTATACATTCCCTTAATCTGACCCATGGTCATGTGACTTTCATCAATCATGATAAGGAAATCTTCTGGGAAGAAATCAAGCAAGGTGAACGGTGGCTCGCCTTCTTTACGTCCATCCATGTGTCGTGAGTAGTTTTCAACACCATTGGTGTAGCCCATCTCACGAAGCATTTCAACATCGTATTCTGTCCTTTGGCGGATACGTTGAGCCTCGATGAGCTTACCCTCAGCTTCAAATTGCTTAACCTGAGCTTCCATCTCTTCCATAATATTCTTGATGGCTTCTTCCATATGCTCTTCGTTGGTCATAAAGTGAGTAGCTGGGAAAAGAACAAGGTGCTCAACTTCACCGAGATTGCGTCCTGTCAAACTTTCAATCTCACAAATACGGTCAATCTCATCACCGAAAAATTCGACACGAAAGGCGTGCTCATCACGGCTGGCAGGGAAAATCTCGACCACATCACCGCGTACACGGAATTTTCCACGTTGGAAATCAATGTCATTTCGCTCAAACTGGATATCAACTAGGTCATTGAGCAACTTATCTCGAGAAATTTCTTGGCTTGGACGAAGGCTAACCGCTGAATCGGCATATTCCTTAGGCGAACCCAAACCATAAATACAAGAAACGGAAGCTACAACGATAACATCATTACGTTCGAGGAGGGCCGAGGTTGCTGAGTGTCGTAGCTTATCAATTTCATCATTTACAGAGCTATCTTTTTCGATATAGGTATCCGATGACGGTACATAGGCCTCTGGCTGATAGAAATCATAGTAGGAAACGAAGTATTCTACAGCATTGTCTGGGAAAAACTCCTTGAACTCTCCATAAAGCTGACCTGCCAAAGTTTTATTGTGGGCGATAACCAAGGTTGGTTTATTGACGCGCTGAATGACCTGACTCATGGTATAGGTCTTACCTGTCCCTGTCGCCCCCTTTAGGATTTGAGCTTTCTCACCACCTTCAATATTGTCCACCAAGGCTTCGATGGCCTGAGGTTGATCCCCAGAAGGTTCATATTTAGAAACCAAATGAAATTGGTTGTCTTCTTTTCTATCTATCATGGTTTTTCCTTTCATTTATGTAATCATTCATCTCTTGGTCGGAGAAAAATTCTCCTTCTGCGATAGGAATGTGAATCATTTTTGTCTCAGCAACGTATTTTCGCTTTTTTCTTGTCTGAAAACCAAGTTTTTTATCATATTTCAAGGCCGTTTTACTATCATTGAAAAAAATGTATAAAACTCTATATCTCTGCCTTTCCCAAGACCTTATATTTCCGAAATCATCGATACGTTTTAGAATATAGTATATAGTCGACGAGTGTTTGGCATCATCCATTGGCGTTGACCAATCCTTCATAACCAAGTCAATCTCAGACAGCGGAATCTCAAAGGTTACTCGTCCACATAACCTTCCATAATAAATAAAGGTATCATTGTTAATTTCCAAAATTTTTTTATGACCCTTAAGTCTCACAATACCGTCAACTAAATTAGTCAGAGCATGAAGAAATATTAGTAAAATGAAGAAGGCAACACAATTATCTACAAAGTTCCCAAAACGATAATCATCTATAAGAAACCAGCAGAATAGACCGGTGGAAGCGACAAGAAATATAAGTCCATAGACAATTTGAACACAAATCATACCTCGCTCAAGTCTAACTCTCATCTCTTCCCCTTTTCCAAACTTTCTTCTATTTTAACACAGAAGTAAAAAGACCGAGTCTTTGAACTCAGCCTTAAAAGTTTTCTTTTTTCAATTGTAGACGAAGGATAATAATCACTACCAAGAGAACGAGACAGGTAACGATATTCCCTTCCAGACCAAAGGCTCCACCTGATAACCAATCAGGCACGCCTGACCTGGCCTGAAAGTGCAATAAGCTACCGCCTGCATTCTGCCCACTAACTGCCACGCCAACTAGATTCCCTTGCGCGAAGTTCCAAGCACCGTGAAAGGCAGCGACACCCCAGATATTATCTGTCTTGAGCATGTAAAGAGCCATGAGAACCCCTACTAGAACAATACTGATTAGAGACAAGGCGGTAACACCTTGATTTCCTAGGTGTAATATTGAAAAGAAAGAACTTGAAATAGCAATTCCCCAAGAAAGGTTCAATTTATTAGTCACCGTCTGAAGTAACCAACCACGTGTCACCAGTTCCTCGGTTCCGCCTTGGATAAACCAGAAAGGGATTAGGGATAGTATGTATAAGAGGGTTCTCTGAGAAAAGTCTACTTTTACAAATTCTAACCCTCCAAGTAAATAAGTCCCAAGGAAACTAACTAACAAGAGTAGAGTCCCAAGCCCCCAGCCCTTAAGCAAGTTCAACCAAATATGACCCTTGAAAAATCCAAGTGTACGAATGGGACGTTTTTCAACAACTTTAACCCAGAAAAAGATAACTAAGGCAGTAAAGGCAAATGTTCCCAACTGAAAATACATGTTTGAAAACATCTTATAGGAAATCGTATTTATATCCTGGAACTGAATGTTACCATTTAATACTAAGAAAGAAAGAACAATCGCCATTGGAATTCCCACAACAATCCCTGATAGAAATCCACCTACAAGGACATAACCAAAGGCAATAAAACAGGACAGCATAATCATCAGCCAACTTGGAACTTTATCATATCGGCTAGTATATTTCTCAAGCATACGTTTCTTCATTTTTTAGCTCCTGTAACAAATCTTACATGTATTCGATTACAGTGTAACTAATTGACACAAGCTTGTCAACTTCTTCTCAGATAGCTCTCATAGCTAACGAACCTTGTTACATTTCCTAACATCGAACTCCAAGAAGTTTGATAACAAGACCTTTTTTTGATAGAATAGGAAGGTATTTTATAAAGGAGACTTTTTATAATGAAGAAAAAACTTCTGACACTCTTCTTGAGTGCCATGTCAGTTTTCTTTGTTTTCGGAGTTAAGGTATCTGCTGAAACAATTTCAGTCGTTTCAGACACAGCCTATGCCCCATTTGAATTCAAAGATTCTGATCAGACCTACAAAGGTATCGACGTTGATATCATCAACGAAGTTGCCAAACGTAAAAATTGGGATGTTAACCAAACCTTCCCTGGTTTCGATGCAGCTGTTAACGCTGTTCAATCAGGCCAAGCAGACGCCCTAATGGCCGGTACTACTGTTACCGACGCACGTAAGAAGGTCTTCACTTTCTCAGACACTTATTACGACACTTCAATTGTTATCTATACACGTAGCAGCGACAAAGTCAGCGACTACAAACAATTGAAGGGTAAAACAGTCGGTGTTAAAAACGGTACTGCTGCTCAAACTTGGCTTGATAAAAACGCTAGCAAATATGGTTTTACAGTTAAAACTTTTGACACTAGCGACTTGATGAACAATAGCTTGGATTCTGGTTCTGTTGACGCAGCTATGGACGACACACCAGTTGTTAAATACGCTATTGGTCAAGGAAAAGACTACGCTATCAACATTAAGCCTGAATCTATCGGTAGCTTCGCTTTCGCTGTTAAAAAAGGCGGAAAACACGAAAATCTTATCAAAGACTTCAACGAAGCTCTTAAGGAAATGAAGAAAGACGGCACCTACGACAAAATCATGAACAAATGGTTGGGTGACTCAGAAAAATCTTCTTCATCAAAACCTTCAGCAGATCTTAAATTGACTGGTGATGCTAACGCAAAAGCCACTCCTGTTAAGGAAACCTACACTATCTCAATGGACTCATCTTTTGCTCCATTTGAATACCAAAATGGTTCAGGTAAATATGTAGGTATCGATGTCGATATCATCAATGCCATTGCTAAAAACCAAGGTTTCAATGTCAAATTGACAAACCCTGGTTTCGATGCATCACTTAATGCTGTACAATCTAGCCAAGCTGATGCCGTATTGGCTGGTATGACCATCACTGATGCTCGTAAACAAATCTTTGACTTTTCTGATCCTTACTACACATCAAACATTCGTTTGGCTGTAGCTAAAGGAAGTAAGGTTAAATCTTACAAGGATCTTAAAGGTAAGACTGTAGGAGCTAAGAATGGTACATCATCATACTCATGGTTGGAAGACCACGCTGGTGAGTATGGCTTTACTGTTCGTGCTTACGATGAAGCTTCTACTATGTACGACAGCTTGAACTCTGGTTCAATCGATGCTCTTATGGATGACGAAGCCGTTCTTCTATACGCTATCCAACAGGGACGTAACTTTACAACACCAATCGAAGGTATTGCCACTGGTGAAGTCGGCTTTGCCGTTAAAAAAGGTGCTAATCCTGAGTTGATTGAGATGTTCAACAATGGTTTGGCTGCTATCGTTAAAGATGGTACTTACGATAAGATTATCAATAAATACCTCGATAGCAACAAATCAAAAGAAGGAATCTCAAAAAAAGCTACCGATGAAACAACCATCGTAGGCTTGATTAAAAATAACTACAAACAACTTCTCCAAGGTCTTGGAATTACCCTTGGTTTGACCCTTCTTTCATTTGCTATTGCCATGATCATCGGTGTTATCTTCGGTATGATGGCAGTTGCACCAAACAAGACACTCCGTGTCATTTCACAAGTCTTTGTTGACGTGATTCGTGGTATCCCATTGATGATTGTTGCAGCCTTCATCTACTGGGGTATTCCTAACTTGATTGAAAACATCACTGGTAACCAGTCACCAATCAATGACTTTGTGGCAGCGACAATTGCCCTCTCACTTAACGGTGGGGCTTACATTGCCGAAATTGTACGTGGTGGTATCGAAGCTGTTCCTATTGGTCAGATGGAAGCTAGCCGAAGCTTGGGTGTCCCTTACAATACAACAATGCGTAAGGTTATCTTGCCACAAGCGGTTCGCTTGATGTTGCCAAACTTCATCAACCAATTTGTTATCTCATTGAAAGATACGACTATCGTATCAGCTATCGGTTTGGTTGAACTCTTCCAAACTGGTAAAATCATCATTGCTCGTAACTACCAATCATTCCGTATGTATGCGATCTTGGCCATCCTTTACTTGGTCATCATCACATGCTTGACGAAATTGGCTAAACGACTAGAAAAGAGACTTAAATAATGGCTGAATTGAAAATCGATGTGCAAGACTTGCACAAATCATACGGCGACAATGAAGTCCTTAAAGGCATTGACGCCAAATTCTACGAAGGTGACGTTGTATGTATCATCGGTCCTTCAGGTTCAGGTAAATCAACCTTCCTTCGTACCCTTAACCTACTTGAAACAGTGACATCTGGTAAAGTAGTCGTTGATGGCTATGAATTATCAGATTCTAAGACAAATCTTGACAAAGCCCGTGAAAATATCGGGATGGTCTTCCAACATTTCAACCTCTTCCCACACATGACAGTCCTTGAAAACGTAACATTTGCACCTGTTGAACTCGGACGTATGAACAAGGAAGAAGCTGATAAATTAGCTATGGATCTTCTTGATCGTGTTGGACTTGCTGACAAGGC
>ERZ791846.796-NODE-796-length-12634-cov-4.13594_pt1 | contig 12634 bp, 12 predicted proteins | sample MGYA00510289_ERZ791846 | MGnify/ENA primary metagenome ERZ791846 (study PRJEB30046, sample SAMN00715274) | human gut metagenome | study: EMG produced TPA metagenomics assembly of the A metagenome-wide association study of gut microbiota in type 2... | reverse complement strand
GCAGCAATACGATGTTGCTTATTGAATCGATTTACACAAAACTCTTGACACACCCGTTTTAGCCCAACTTTCGTTAGTTATAGAAGCAGCATCATTGTGCGTATTTTTTGAATAATCAGTCTGTGGAAAAACAGTAAATGTCGAGAGGCCGCACATCAGCATCGCAAATAAAGCTTTCATTTTCATATTTAATTTTCTTGCCATATTGCCACCTCCTATTAGGATAAATAGAATAAATACAATAGCGGATTTCATGGGCAGTCAATTGATTTTTCAACAGATTCACCATTCCTTTTTTGATAGTGTAAAATCATTTGTGTAAACTCAGAAGTGGGTATAGAAAAAGGAACCACTTTTCTTTATAGTGTTAAGTGACCAAACAAAACACAAAGAAAGAAGGTTCCTTTATGTCTTATCTTACCACAGAACTTCTCACATCTCTACTCCAAGGCGGTGCGGCCGCCAATGAATTTCTTCGCAGCAAAATCGAAGAAGGTGTCAATGCCGTCCTCAAAGCTGAACTGGCAGGATTTCTCGGCTACGAGAAGCACAGTTCCGCCGGATGGCATACAGGCAATAGTCGCAACGGTTCATATCAGCGCACCATCGTGACGTCGTATGGCAAAATCACAGTGGATGTGCCGCGCGACCGCAACGGCGCGTTTCAATCGCCATTATTGCCGCCGCGAAAACAACGTGTTGATTCGTTGGAGACTACAATCATTCAACTGTACCAACGCGGTGTCACGACGCGTCAAATCGCAGAACTTATCGAGCAAATGTATGGCCATTGCTATACACCAGCTACCATATCCAAGATTGCAGCTAATGTGTCGGATCAGGTTGAACAGTTTCATAAACGACCAGTTGCCAAGCGATATGCCGTTATCTTTTGTGATGCAATGTATGTCCATCTCCGTCGCGACAGCGTAGCTAAGGAGTCTATCCATGTCCTGCTCGGCATTACGCCGGAAGGACACAAGGAAATTCTTGACTATGCCATTCTGCCTTCAGAGTCAGCGCTGAACTATGCCGATATGCTAAAGAGCTTGAAAATTCGGGGCCTGGAACAGGTACTGCTCTTCGTCTCGGACGGCCTTGTTGGTCTCCCAGACGCAGTACAGAACGAGTTCCCGCGTTCCAGGTACCAGAGTTGCTGGGTTCATCTCATGCGTGCTGTAAGCCGCCTGGTGCGACCTTCCGACCGGAAGGTCGTCTTGGATGCGCTTAAGCGTGTGTACCGGCAGGAGAATGCCGCACTCGCAAAACAAGAACTGTCAGCCTTTCTCGACTCGTATGGAACAAAGTACAAGCGACTTCATAAGCTTTTTCAGAATGAGTCCAGCCTCTTCTCGTTTTACGAGTTTCCGAAGAGTATCCAGCAGACAATCTACACGTCAAACCTCATTGAGAACAACAACAAAGGATTTCGTCACAAGGCGAAGCTCAAGGAGCAATTCCCCAACGAGGATTCGCTGGAACGATTCGCCTGCATGGTCTACTGTGATTATAACCGACGTTTTTCCGGGAAAGCGCATCGCGGATTTCAAGAAGCATATCCGGAGTTGTTGGAGATGTTCACGGATTGATCTTTCAGTCTACACTATAAAAGTTTACACATAAGAGTTGACACTACCCCTTTTTTTATTATAGCATGAAACAGAACGAGTAGGATATATCCATACATCCATGATACAACAGAAAAAGGACGGTTCTGGAAAACTTAATCGTTTTCTAATCATTTTTGAACCAAATCCAAAATATTTAAGGAATCGTTAATGTAGATTGGGGCCTATCGGCCCCGCCGGTCGCAGTTCGCAGGCCGCCGGTCGTCTCGGACTCAAATGCCGCTGCGCGGCAACAGACCCAGAATAACGACATCGCCTCGAGTAACCCTCGACTCGTAAAAAATGCCCCAATCGGGGGCCGTTTTTTTTTTGCGAACTGCGACCGGCCACCTGCGAACTGCGTTCATTTCATGAATCTGTCGCGGCGCAATGCCGCATCTGAATCCGAGAGAAAGGCCGTTGTTCGTGGTTCGTGGCTCGTAAAAGCCTACCATTATACTCGAATGGGCTGTGACCGAATCTCACAGCGGGCCGCACAAGGCCATGGGCCGTGTATTTTTATGACCTGTGACTGCGTTTATTTCCATCGCCTGACTGCGATTCCGTAGGGGCCGTCCCAGAGCTTTTCTAACCCATCAGGTACAGGACCGGTTATCAGAACGGACAACAGCGTCGGGCGGCCCGCTACGCGCGGAGGGCTCATTTTCTCTGTTTTTAGACGCACTTTAAGACGCGCTACCTTGCAGACCGCTATGATACCATTGGCATTGAGGACATTAGCGTCAAAGCGATGGCAAAGCAGAAAAAAGGTGGCAAGTTCAGCTTTGGCAAATCCGTAACTGACAATGGCTGGAATATGTTCACGAACATGCTGGAGTACAAGCTTGCTTGGCAAGGTAAACAGCTTATCAAGATAGACAAGTGGTATCCAAGCAGCCAGCTGTGCCATGTTTGCGGATATCAGAACCACGAAACCAAGGACTTATCTGTAATGGAATGGAAAAGGGATATGCATGAAAACCTCCTGACATGAAATCAAAAAATGCAATGAATCGATGCTGCTTTGCCTCCCTTGCCTTTTGATAGCATTTATGCTATCATCTAAATAGGAACATAAAGGAGATCATGATGTACAAGATTGAATTTTATGAGAACCAGCACGGCGAATCAGAAGTCTGGGATTTTCTGGAAGCCCTGCGGGTGAAAAGCAAAAGCAGCAAGGATGCCCGTATCCAGTACAACCAGATTCTCTTCTACATCGACCTGCTCGCAAAAAACGGCACCAATCTGCCGGTCAATATCACCAAACATCTGGAAGAAGACATCTGGGAACTGCGTCCAGGAAACAACCGGGTCTTTTATTTTTACTATGACGAGAGCCAGTATGTACTGCTCCATCATTTCCGCAAAAAATCACAGAAAACACCGAACCGGGAAATCGCCCGTGCCAAAACGGAACGCGACGATTACATCCGCCAAAAGGAGGCAGAACAATGAGAACCTGGGAAGACTATAAAAATCATGTAAAGGCCGTCAGCGAAGAAGAACGCCGCAATATGGAAGAAATCGAAGAAGTAAGCGACATTGTTTCCTCCATCATCCGGCGGAGACAGGAACTGGGCATCAGCCAGCGCGCCCTTGCAGAGCGATGCGGCATCCCACAGTCCTCGGTAGCCCGTATCGAAACACTGAAGACAACGCCAAAGCTCGATACTCTCGTCAAGCTTATGCAGGCCCTCGACCTGAAACTCCAGGTGGCTGCAGCCGGCTGACAAAAATCAAAATGAAATAACGTCCCGTTCATCATAGACACTGCCGCTGCCAGTCCCATTGCGGACGCAGCGGTCCAGTGCCATGATGGACGCCACGATTCCGTCGATTTTTTCGACGGATTTTTCTTTGTCCGTTTTGATGTTCCCCGCCGGGTCCTGCCGCATCACCACGTTGCCCTTGAACCCCTGGCCGAACTGCACCATAGTGATTGACCGTGTTTTTTTGTGACCTGTGACTGCGTTCTTTCCCATCGCCTGACTGCGATTCCGTAGGGGCCGTCCCAGAGCTTTTCTAACCCATCAGGTACAGGACCGGTTATCAGAACGGACAACAGCGTCGGGCGGCCCGCTACGCGCGGAGGGCTTCCTGAAGCGTCGTTGTCAGTCTGAGTTTGTCGCGGCAAAGCCGCATCTGAATCCGAGCCAACCGCGGTCTATTTCTCCAAATTTTGAAAACGCAAGGAATTTTAGTATAATTTAGTTAGATTTTTCTTATGTTGTGGAATTTCACTGAGGAGGTTGTCTTATGGGAAAATTGACGATACGAGGCAAGGCTAGCATGAATTGCACCTATGACATGGTAACCCTTGAAATTGAATTCTTTAAAGATGGTAATACGGCCAATACGGCGATGGACGCAGTTTTGACACAGTGCGAATCCTTCTTATCCTATCTGGACAGCCAAGGTGTCCCTATAAATCAGATTTCTATGGAACAGGACGAAGTGGAACGGCAGTATGACGAAGATAATGAAGAATATTATTACACGGCTTCCAGAAAAATCGTAATCCGCATGAGTTTCGATATGCCCTTTATCAACATGATACTGGATCACGTCCGCCAGCAAAACTATGATATCGCTATCGAAAGTAGTTATAAATTATCAAATGAACGGGAAATCCACGATGAACTCATCAAACAGGCTGTCGCCAATTCTAAACATCGGGCAGAAGCCATCGCAGCTACGGTAGGAAAAAAAATCATTGGCATCAAATCGGTATCTATGGACTCGTATGGCGAAGATTCGATTCGTTATTGTGATATGCTGGCGCCTGATTCGCTAAGATATGAAAAGCCCAAATCCTTAGACCTCTCTAACCAGCTGGCCGCCAATTCAACGACAGAAAGTGAATCCGTCGACGTCGAATGGATCATTGACTAACTTTTTACCAAAATATAAGAACTGCCCGGTACTCAACGCCGGGCGGTTCTTATGTTTTATTGTTTATCCGGGATATACTGCAAAATCTGATTTATACAGTCATCCAGATGCTTCATCACATCAGATGACCAAAACCGCAGTACCAGCCATCCAGCTTCAGTCAGTGCATCATTGACTGCTTTATCCCGTTCTACATTATTTTTTAACTTCTTTTGCCAGAATTCTTTATTAGATGCGACCTGTTCTCCCGGACAATCCTGATGACCACGAGCGTGCCAAAAGTCACCATCGATAAAGACAGCAATTTTATAACGGGTTAATGCAATATCTGGCTTTCCCGGAAGATCCGCATAGTTCTTACGATAGTGAATTCCCCGTTGCCATAAAGCCTTACGCAGCATGACTTCTGGTCTGGTATTCTTCGCCCGGATATGAGACATGTTTTTATGACGCTGTTCTTTTGTCAGTACGTCCATATGGCACACCTCCGGTGTCTAATCAGAAGGTATATGTCAATGACCGATATGGCAGATTTTCTAAATCCACACTATAATCAATCCGTACAATCCCATCAGGCAGTTTTCCATTCACAAAACTATCATTAGTAATAGCTGGAAAATGGCTATCCACATCATATTCACGGATTTCGAGAATGGAAAATGTTTTCTGTCGTTCCAGACTTCCCGGCGGGAATCCCATTTTAGTCAGTACGTTGGAAATAGCAGAATTATCTTCCCCATGTTGTCCGAGTCGGGCTAACAAATTATTTACAGAAATACCCTTATCTGGATTTTCTTCAAGGCGACAGAATTCCAGCTTTTGAACTGCATCTTTTTTCATTACCGCCAACTGGAACTGGCCATGAACAGTAATCGTACTGCCATAGCGCTGTAATGTCGTTTTGACTTCATACGTTTCTTTACCCGTCATAAAATCAACCCGGCTCTTCTTATTTCCGGTCCAGCTGATTCCGTTTTTATGTTGCTGCAATAAATAATCGTAAATAATCAGCTCTCCCACAATAGAATAAATCTGCATATCTACACTGCGGTTCCCCACTATATGGCGCATACGGAACCACCAGTCTTTGGGATTGTTAACCAGATTACGTCTTTTTTCCCCGTTGATTCCAGGATCTATAAAGCCTGCACAAATACTTGCAAAATCACTTAATTCTTCTCTCGTAACCTCATTATGAACTACATACAAGAATAAAACGGCATATTTTTCCGAACCAATACGCATTTCTTTTACATATTCAATTTTAACCTCTGAAAATTGTGCATAAAACCCCTGCTCAAATACGGAATCACACGGAACCGCTGCCCCGATTTTTTCATTCGTATAAACCAGCCACGCCCTATAAGGACTTTCAAGACCAGGTATTTCTGAAGCAGTATTGCTACGCATTCCGGCAAACCGTGATCGGATATCATTTAGTGAAACCATGCTTTTTCTCCTGTTCTTCCAGTAATTTTCTTAATACTTTACCAATTCCCTGCGCCATAAGCGGTGGCACAGAATTACCAATCTGCTTGAATGCATCCCCCATGGAACATGGAAAAACAAAATCATCGGGAAAGGATTGTAATCTTGCTGCTTCCCTTACAGATATACCTCTGGGTTCCCATGGATGAATATGGCTATAGGTGTCGAAAAATAAATGCGCTACCAATGTATGGGAAGGTTTGTTTCTATCCAGCTTTTTCCATTTTTCCAAAAACTTATCCCGGCTGTACGGAGGAACAATTTTTTTTCTTAACATTTTCCCTTCCGGACTTTCCGGAGATATATGCCGATTCTGGCATTCTGATTCAAAAAGCCTGTCAGCGATTGCAGAAGCACTGACAAAATTATCTCCTTCTTTCATCCGTGCAAAAATGGGGAAATCGCGCGGTGTATTTCTATATGAATTTCCTGTTACATATTCATCTGTATTTTCCCGCATGCGCTGTTGGTAGTCATTCTGCGGTTCCGTACTGTATGGTAATCCCATCATTACGGGATAGGACTGATATGATTTTGCAACAGCCGTCTGTAACTCCGGCAAATCCCCAATGGCTTCACCTACAGTAATCCAGGCCGGTCGTTTCCGGCGCCTTTTCAGTGGCATAATAAAATGAGGGTATTTCTGAAACTCTTTCAGTCCGACACCTGCATATAAATTATTGTATAGCAAGCCGGAGTACACAGGCCGGGGCATGATCGGTTCAAGATTTCCTTTTGCAGCAAATAATATCATGCGTTCCCGTATCTGAGGCACTCCATAATCAGCTGAATTCAGAATAGTCCAATATACCGTGTATCCATGTTTTTCAAGTACATCAGCCACATATTCAGGTACATTGATTTTACCAAATGAAACACACTGCCGGACATTTTCCATCACAGCTGCTCTTGCCCCCGTTCCAATAACGAAACGGAGATAATCTTCAAATAAATACCCACGTTTGTCATCAAGATAGGAATATTCATTTTTCACCAGCGAATTTAGTTTGCCACGACCAATCAAAGAATATGCCTGGCAGGGTGGTCCACCAATAATGACACAGCCATTTTTTCCTATCTTATCATTAAATATATGTTCATCCATCTGCGTAATATCCCCGCAGATATGCAAAGGCGGCAGTCCCTTTTTTATACTTAGATTCATATTAGCAGTTTTGACTGCGCTTTCCATTATTTCTATACCATGCGTAATTGAAAAACCTGCCTGTTGTATCCCCAGGGCCAGTCCTCCACAGCCCGAGAACAAATCAATTACTTCCGGCAATTTTACTTTAGCTAAAATACGCAAACAACTCCTTTACATATCCGGGAATTCCGCCGGAATATAAAGCTGGTTCTACATTTGTGGACCAGGCTGTATGTAATTTCATCACTTTGCGGAACAACGCTGCCTGATGAGCCGGCAAAGATCCGCCCGGATTGCTGAATTTATACATAATGGCCCGGTATACTTCCGGTTCATATCCTGTCTGACCGGAGCGTTCCACCAGATTTAAAATGGTATCTGTCGAATTTCCAAGCAGAATCTGTTTTGTTTCCTCTGCTGATCCCTGCCATGATAAATAGATATACCACCACAAACTTTTCAAATAAATGCGCTGTGTCTTTGTACAAAAATGGTCCAGCGGAAGCTGTTTTCCTTCTTTGTGCCAGCGGTCCATAATAATCTCAGGTGCAATGACAACACTGATATAACGCCATATATCAACATCAGCTGCCTCATATAACGTCATTTTAAAGGGAGATGTATTAAACAACGTGAACAAGCGGAGTCCGAAAGATAAATCTGTCCCATAATCCCGCCTTTCATTATTTTCGGTCAAGGCAGCTGCATAGGCATCGAACAGGGCTTCTTCTAATTTTTTTTCTTCCCCCTTTAGTTCTGCACGGTCCCGCATTGTCTTTCCGTATTCATCGAAATTTTCATGCAATATAGCAAGTGCCTGCGATTTATTTAATGCTTTCCATTTCACAATGCAACACCCTTTCCTGCCGGATTACGAATCATACTGCGAACAGACTTATGAAGATTTTCGATAGTATCGGTATCGATATCAAAGCAATCTTTCATATACTTTAAAGCCATCGCAATACTCCCCTCCTGAAAATCTTCTTCCATTGTCATTTCATTACTAAACTGATCGCGATAAAAATATCGGAAAATTCCTTCTAACGCAGAAGCAAGCAACTCTTTGAACAAAGGCGTATCATACTGCTCTCCACTTTTTAATTTGCCATAATCAGCATGTGCTTCATTCAATACAATCGCTACAAAATCTTCCGTAAAAGGATCTGACCACGGGGCGATATCTGTACCAAATTCCAGCCACCATAATTCTCTGCCCGGACTGGATACGGTAACAACAGGGAAAGCCGGCGCATCTCCATCAATGTGTATAACAAGAGGATTTACCAATTCTCCCAGAAGCGTACCCGCAAGAGATGCCTTTCCATACGCTGTCCGTAATCCTGGTTCCTTCAGATATAGCATAAAATGAATCAGCAATGTACCCGCCAGCAGCCCGGCAGAAAATTTCTGGGTATACGTGACTTCGGTAGTACGCTCACCATGCCTCAAAGTTTGCAAAGAAATAGCACATCCTGAATCAACACAGCCTCGGATTCCCGTCTTATCAATCTGCCATAATGCAGCAATGCCTAATGTGCTGTCTTTGGTTGTCACGCCATCATTCTGAAATAACCCTTGTAAAGCTGCTGTATCGAATAATAACTTCTGACTAATATAACAATCGTATTTTCCTGAATCCCATGAATCAACATTATCTATAATATATTCATTGGCCTGACTATCACCAGCAGCCTTTAATTGTAACGGGCCGGCAGTTTCCGAGTGTATTCCAAACGAGCCTTCCGGAGTGCAATATTGACAGTTCAATGAAATCTTCTGATTTTCTGTTAACGTTTTGTAATTATGAAATACCTTTCTGCTCATTGATACCCTCCGTTCCTATCGTTTTTGTGCAAGTATGCTGATGCTGACAGTCTCTTCATGATACTGGAACCGGATTTGTCCTTCGATATGGAGTCTGCCTGGCTGGCTACAGGTTGATAAATCAAATTCTGCTCCATAAGCAGCAGCTCCGTTACTTGTATCTTTCAATGTTACCGGAATATTCTGTTGCCCGCATACAGCAGTACAGGATATCAATGTAACGGGAAATGGTTTTCCAAAATATTGTTCCCATTCAGATGCAGTCATAGCTGAAGACGAAGTATGGACTTTAAAGTATATAAAAGCTTTCTGCGTTCCCTTTTTCAAAGATAACTGATACCTGACCTGAACATAATTATCCCCGAATACCTGGTCAGATACGTTCAGCAAAATATCCCTGGCAGATGATGCCCGGCCTCCACCTGCTGATCCGCTTCCGTTTGTCCCGTTAGGCCGCCTGCCGTATCCGCGGGGAGGCAGAAACCGTTTTCCCAGAATTTTCTGAAGTCCCTTGTTATTGTTTCTCTCCTTACTTCCATCATCTTCTGATAATGCCGCTGCTATTTTTTTTGGTATCTGCTTGACTATTTTTTCGATTATTCTTCTTACTTTATTGTCATTATTACGGTCTTCCCAAGAATGATGGTCTGCATTTTCTGAACTACGGAGATATTCATCGAGAGTAATCGCTTCATCTTTTAATGTATTACAACCGTTGGGCTGGAAAAAGGCCAACAGATACGTTCCTGTCGGCTGGACAGGAATTCCCATTGTCCAGGCACTTCTCACTTCATAATCGATAATCATCCCGGCATGACGGCAATATGCAATAATAGCACGATTTCCCGCCGTATCATCTTCATCCGGCTTATTAATCAATATGTATGGTGCCAGCGTATTTTCCGGCGGAGTCATATCCAGTCCGGCAGCTGTTACCTGTTTCCATACAACAATACCAGCTTTACTACTGCCTGCAAACTCATTACGTAATACGATATCAGCACTATTTACTCCATCTGGCAGGGTAAACCGGGGATTTTCTATTTTTTTAGCTGATAAATTATATAACGTCTGCATTTCCTCAAAAAACCGGCAGGTTTCAGATTGTTTCACTGGCATGCCATTAACACGGAAATCGAGCCAGCATCCAAACGAATATTCTTTATTTTTCAAGCGCGGAAAATACCAGCGCTGGACGATTAATTTAACTATGCTTTCCAGTGTTTCACCATGCTCTTCAAAAGCAGTATCGGCATTCTTCAGCAATTTGTTTTTATCTATATAAGGGATGATAATGCACGTTCCGGTTTCTTCTCCCTTATATAAGGAAATACCAAAAATATCCATGACAGAATGAATTTCTTTCTCATCTGTTACGGGCATACTGGTACCATCATCCGGATTCACGCTTCCCCACCAGCAGATTCCGGTAGGCGTACCGCTTCGTTTCTGATATGTCATCAGCGTATAGGGAGCCGATGCATTTTCTACCAATGCTGCCGCCAGCCTTTCCTGATAGGATCCATTTTCCAAACGGATTCGTGAATAATACAATACAATTCCAATACCCACTCTGAAACATACGGTTTTCCCAATGCCCCATGACCCGCCTTTTCCTATATTTTCCTGACACTGTCCAAATTCATATATGAGTTTCCGCAAATTGCCAAACTGCCCGGCATCCGTTACATCACATTCCCGTAAGGGCCCTGTCAAGCCGGTCGTATAAGTATCTTTTACGGCGATAAAGTCGACGTTCCCTTCTCTGTAGTGTTGATTTAATTTACCGGTAATCCCTTCAAATATCTTATTTAACGGTCTGCAATCGCAATTTTTTATAATAAAATCAACCATGACTTTGTTTCCCGGATTTTCCGACAAACTGGCATCAAGGCTATTTTGTAAACATTCCCGGACAAGAAGGTCCAGTGCGGGTAGATTATCATTTTGGATGCTTCGTAATAAAAATTTACCATCTACACCCATGCTTTGGTGCTTTAAAATTGTTTGTTTCATATAATTCACACCTCATTAGTAACTATTGTCGTCTATATTTATTCTTACCCTGACACAATAGTCCTTATTCAGCCGCTGGCCGGGAATATGGATAGAAATACCTATGATATCGGCTTCGGCATGTAAAGGCTGCCGGACCTGACTCATCTTTTTCGTAGGTTGGGAATCTTTATCAATACAATATATGACAATAAGCGGTACCATATCTTTCCCATACTGTTTCCGGATTTCCATCTTTTCTTCGTCAGATAACCGGCGGCTGTCACTCCAATCTTTCAGGTCTGCATGCCATTCCGATGGATCAGACAAAGCTCCGATGCAGATATTCTGGGAATCTGCCGTATTCATACCGGATATTTTTCTGGTACGGCTTATTTTGCCAACACCATTCCATTGATGGGCATTGTCAGATTTTTTCCCGGCTAACACGACATCCCAGTCCTTCATTTTATGGGCGTCATCAATAGCATCGTACCAATTTTTAAAATCACGGATATTCATCGTCTGGCTGAATGGCCATTGGATATATTTCAATAACTGACTCCATATAACATCAAATGAAACATTTTCCCATACAATCCGGGTTCCATCCTTTTTAAAGGAACAATCGGGAAGTTTTTTTATAAAGGAATCCGCCACTTCAAGCTGTTGTTCCAACAGCCGTTTATCATTGATAAAATTAAAAGTCTGGAGATTTGCACCTGAAAAATCCATCATTGCATCAACCACACTTTGGGATTTATTTTTACTGGTCAGCAGCATACGGATAGCCGACGGCGTTTGTAAAATCAACGGTCCGCATTCTGTCGGAGTCGTTACCCCCTGATATTTATACAAATCTTTCCGCAACTCTTTATCCAGCCGCGTCAAAAACTCAAACTGTCTCTGTGCCATTTTGGTCAGCCATATACGGGGCAGTAATTCATACCCTTTTCTAAAGCCAAACCAGCGCGCCATCTGCATCAGACTATCTGCTTGTTTTACTTCTCTGGAAAAATATGTACAAACAAGTCCTTCCAGGGTCAGCCCCCGTGAAAGAGTATTCCCGCCTATAACCAGGAATGCCGGGGCAAAACCGTCATAATCTGAATCTCTTTCCGGATAAATAAGGCGTACATGAGAAGAATAATCCGGTTCTCCATCAATAATTTCATCATTTTTACAATTATCTATGCAAATATGGATACCTTTTTTAAAAATGAGCGCTCCTTCACAATCCATTTCTATATGACTGATATCCTGTTTTAAATCTTTCAGGTGGGTAATTAACGTGTCAAATGCCGGATAATCCTTTATATCCCGTTCTATATCAACACCAGAATAACAGCCATAATCAGGCCAGCAGGATTTAAAAATATCTTTCGTCAGCTGGGCAGTCTGACTGACATAAACTTCCCGGCATATAGAAAGAAAAGCTTCTGTATCTATATGATTAAGCCAGTCCCTGATGGATATCCCAAGACCCAAATGTTTTTCTGTACGCATGGAATGATGTACCAGCATAGTAACCGGTTTTTTATATTCCCATACCCGCTGTATAGCTACAGCATCGCAGAACCAGGCAATTGCCTGCTTCAAACTTTCCGGTAAATTTTCAGACGGGGCAGCACACAAGTCCTCCAGTTGCGCTATATCTCCATCAGGCCCATCGGTT
>ERZ791846.793-NODE-793-length-12695-cov-2.42318_pt1 | contig 12695 bp, 34 predicted proteins | sample MGYA00510289_ERZ791846 | MGnify/ENA primary metagenome ERZ791846 (study PRJEB30046, sample SAMN00715274) | human gut metagenome | study: EMG produced TPA metagenomics assembly of the A metagenome-wide association study of gut microbiota in type 2... | reverse complement strand
TTGACACTTACTGTTAATAATATAGACATTGTGTTAATCCTCTATATTTGGGTATGATATACCCTTGCTATCCAGATCACGCTTTATCAGTTCTTTCAGATAAGAGTTTGCGCTTACTCCTGTACTATCCAGATATGCTTGTAAGCGTTTACCTTCTGATATATCCGTTGCAAAGTATTTAATCGCAAAAGCTTTTGTTTTCTTTCTATAATTTTCATCTGCTTTCTTATTATATGCCATTCTTTTAATCTCCTTTTCTTCTATATAATATGTAATTCTCTTTCTATTCTGACATATAACGAGTATTACATAATAACATTATACCTTTAAGTTGTCAATATTTCCATTATACATAGTGCATATTATACAAATGGGTTTACCCATTTCGATATGTAAATTATACACAATTCACAAATCGAAAAAATAATAGGTTTACCTATTTACAAATGGGTTTACCCATGTTATAGTAATACCATCAACAGAGGGCAGAGATAAAAACAAAATACAGTTTCTTGTGGCAGAGTCAATAAGACCACAAGATACCTTATATAGGCAGAGTCAATAAGTCCTATATATTAATGTAAGTTTTATCAAGTCGCAAAATTGATAGCCGAAAACAAAACGGAGCAGAGGTTGATCCGTAGCGTAACAAACCGCAAGTTTGGCACACCTTGACAATTTAACGTCTGATAGATACGGGAAAGTGAAGCTGAAAGTGGTAAACCGATTGCCATAAATCTATCTGGTAAGCGCACCAACCTATAATAATATGAGACAGGGTAGGTTAATAACCAGTACAAAGCGCACAGGAGTTTTACATAAAAGTAACTTATTAACAATAACAAACTTGTAATAAGTGGCAAGTTACTTTTTACGGAATATCTAAAAGCAACAAAAAAATGGAGTCAAAACCATTTAAAAAAGAATGTGATGACCAAGCTAAATAGTGGACGGTTTTATCTGGTATGAGTACCACTTAAAAAGATAGGAAATCAGATGACACGCAAGGGATAGCGTAATCATACAAAAAAGTCGGTTGACCGTATCCGATCAAAAAACGGCGTAAGATGCAAAACAATCACGTAAGATTTTGTTTAGACTGAAACAGTTTACTTGTTATCTATCAATGATACATAAAAACAAGTCTTTATCTAAAAAGTAAAAAGCGTTCCGATTTACGAAAAATCATTGCAAGCGGTTAATCATTAATCACTTGCTTTTTTGTTTTACTTAGGTTGCAAGGCATGATGAATAAGCAAAGTAAGTTACTTTTCGGGCAAAAGCGTAAGACCCGTGGCAGTGAGTAGTAGAAAAGACTTGTTTCTAATATTTATATAACATGGCTTGCAAAAATGAAAGCAAAAAGAGAATACATAATAAACAGGAGGATAACCAACAATGACAAAAGTTAATATAACCGCTCATACATATGTGTGTGAGCTTCCCGAAGCAATACAGAATCAGATTCTCCAGGAATGCAAGGAAACATTTAAAAGTCTTGCATTTCCTGTTGATATTGAAGCAGAACTCGACAACGTCAAGGGTTGTAAGATGTGCGATCTTGAAGATACCATCAACGTACAAAAATATTACACAAAATAAGGAGATAAACAACATGAAAAATAACACATACGAAAACTTCACATTATCAAAAAGTGAAATCAAAAAAATTGAAACATTAGCAAATAAAATTACAGGTTTTGACAACTGTAAAGTAACTGCTTATTCATCTACTTACAAGACAGATTTAAATATTGTTGAATGCAGTATTGAAATTTGTAGAAATTATGAAGAAAGAGTTGATGTTGATATTTATTTATCATCTTTTCTTGATGACCGTAGAAGATCATACGCATACGCTTTTGTAAATAATGAATATATTACAATCAAAAACTTGAAAGAGAGGTTTAAATAATGAGAGGATCATACATTACACTTAAAAGTTTAAGCGAAGCAGACGACGAAGAAGATGTTGTTGCATGTTATTTCCCCGATTCATATAAAAATGTCTCTGGTAAAAAAGATGATGAAAAGATGAAAAAAGCAGAACAGGACGCAAAAGAAGGGAAATGCAAATTAATAGTATGGAGATGGGAAGAACCTGTCAAATGAAATCCATGTTTTAAGATAAAGAAAGAGAGGTATATAACATGAGCGCAAGACAGGCAGAAAAGGCAATGAATGAAGTTTTAAGAGACTTTCATTTAGTTGACATTCCGAAATACGAATTAGTGAAAGAGGCATTGCAAAAAATGCTTTATGTTACTGATTTTTTAGAGGACGATCTTGTAAAAGCATTAATAAACTTTTGCGAAACAGATGTTCTTGATATGACAAAAGTTAGAAGGGCTTTATGAGTTTTGGAGAAGGCACAACGTTTAATTTGTTGTGCCTTTTGTAATGCTTATAAACAGAGAACTACAGAAAGAGAGGTATAAACAATGCTCAAAAAGTTATTCAGTCGTAAAAATCCATATACGACAGCCATCAAAAAAGACATTGTGGAAATTAACGCAATGTCAAAGCAATATGAAGAAACACGTAAACAGGTTTTAAAGAACGTTGAGACAATCAACGCCTTGATGGGGAGGTAACATCATGACAAAAGGACAGAAACTTATTTATGGTAATAACGACAAAGTGCATTCGATTGAATGCATTTATACAGGTAACTACAGAATCACAAAGGATGGAGAAATTGTTATTTCCGCAACTTGTGAAGATGCAATTATAACAGCACCTATTGAGATGTTCACAGAGATTAAATAAGAAAGGTTAAACAGGTGGAAACTATGACATATACAGAATTTAAAAATACATATAAGGCACTCTTAAAGAAATATCCAGAAATTTCAGGGCTTTATGGAACTGAAAACATATATAAAATCACGGAAACAAAAACAGAATACAACAAAGTTGGTTCACGTTGGAAAGAAACCGAAAAGACAGAGAAAGAAACAAGTGTAGAGTTTTATTGCAACGTGTTTGATGCTGTCCCATTCTTCAAAAATTTAGGCGGTTATGAACGTGTAGAGATGACGTATACAATCGCAGGATATATTCCGATTGTATCAATTAGTATTTCGCCCGACAAGGAAACGAAAATTGTCCGTAAATATACGTTTGAAAGACGTTAAGCACACTTATAATCACTAAATAGGGCATGAATGGGAATTATATCATTCGTGCCTTTTATAGTGCTTATAATGGCAAACAACACAACAAGAAAAGAGGGAGACTAATATGGAAAGAACTATTTACAAAGAAGAAAGAGCCTACTGGAAAGCAGTATTTAAACAGGAACGTAAACAGAAGATCAAGAAAGCATTTACATATATTTGCGCTTTCTTCCTTTTCAATCTGCCTGTCTGGATGTTCTTGGACTGGTTGTTAAGAGGATATTAAGAGAATACATTACATATAAGAAAGAGGGGAAAATAACCATGAAAAACAGAATCAAGAAAATGATCACAATCGCACTTGTAACAGTAAGCATTATCGGAAACACAACAAGCGCACCTGTAAACGCTACAGAATACACGGAAGCGGTAAAAGCTGCACCTATGGTAAAAATCATTGATTGCAACGACTTAACAGAGGAAATGCTTACGACACGGAAAGATCATAACGTTATGTACATAGAACGCATTATCGGAAAAGTAACTGATAATGAAAAGAATGGAACTGTACTCAATCCGCCTGTCGATGGCGGTTACTACATCTCATACGCAAGTGTAAAAGGGGCAAGAAAAGGCGATTTAATCATTACATATTGCGTTTATAATCCCTATTCAAATTGGGATGATGATGTTATAGAACGTTGGGATTTTATTCAGTAGGAGGTGCGGAAATGTTTGATAATTTTACAATATTTGAAAATGGACAGGTAATTAATATTACCGATAACGGAAACGGTTATAACGTTGTTGCGGTGTCGCAAAAATCATTCACGGATATGAGTATAAAGCAAAGCGATCTGAACGCTACAATTAACAGACTACTGGACAGCCTGGAAATAAAAGGAAATAAACCATTAAGCGTTTATAAGAAATAGAAAGGAATTAGTTATGGAATATAATAAAGAATTATTAAGAAAGTTAAAAGAAAATTATTTTACATCAAAGGCTTTGTATAAGGTAACAAAAGAACAAGCAGAAGAAATTGACAGAAAAATTCTTTTAGAGTATGAATTTTACGAATCAAAAGAATTGCGGAAAAGAAAAAATCACGCGGAGGAAATGGAAGCCCTAGGCGAATTTTAGAGCCTTTTAATACATTTTTAATGGAAGAATCGGATTTTAATAGATATCTTGATTTAGCATATTCAGAGTATGTAAAATCAGGAATTGCAGATCCTAGAGGGAAAGACTATATTCCAGAGGCAGAAGAAAAAGCATTATATCATGAAGCAGAGCAACAGCTTATTGATTATGCTATTGACATCATACCTGATTTTTTAAATGAAAAAGAAACATTAAAGAAATATTCACAAGTAACAAAATATAGAGAACAGATACTCAACATTATTTTAATGTTAGAGTGTTAAAGAACACGATAAAAGTACAATTTCATGGAGGAAAATACAATGATTAAAGAAAGATGTCTATTAGATTTATTGGAAGAGGAAAAGAAAGCTGTTTCAGATTACAACAGTTTAATTGACAATTATGGGTTTATCATAAGTCATTATACTGAATTATCAAAAGAACATCCAGAAATGAAAGAATATTGTGATAGAGAACTAAACGATAGACTTTCAAAAAATAAAGAGCTAGAAAAATTAGCTATGCAGAAAATTACATCTGTTAGATTGGAAATTAAAAAGTATTTATCAATTTTATGAACAGTTCAAGCCTATCATACAACGCATATGATGGGCTTGCTAGTGTTTATAAATCACTAAATAAGAACAGGAGGAAAATAACATGTTTATAATTAAAGATAAGAAAAACAAAACTATTACATATGATGAAGGGGATGCATACGCATATAAAAAAGTTGTGTATGGATGTTATTCATCAGAAGCAGATGCAACCTTTATTATGTCGGATATAATCGAAAAGGCAACAGGTTTTTGTATAAGTACAGAAGTAACAGGCTTTTATTTGGGTGAGCCTGACTTTGAATATACTGAAAAGTATCAGAATACACGAAAAGCGGAATTTTAGGAGGTGAAATTATGACAAAAGCGGAAAGCAAACGTTGTGAAAAAATGGCAGTAAATGCACTTTTTAAATTATATGAAGCTGTTGACGAATGGAACATATACGAATGTTCTAAAAATGAAGGGAAAGAAACAGAAGCGTCAAGAGCATTAGAACAGTATTGTTGTTTAAAGTTTTATGTAAAAGGTATATATGATATGTTGGTTACAATGGATTTTGAACATTATGAAATGGATAGACTTGCAGAAGAAATAAAAGCAAAAGGATGGGACGATTGATAACAAGTTGAAATTCACATTTTAACAGGAGGTAAACTGGTATGAATAAGTTTGTAGAATTAAAAATTTGTAACTATATTGATGATACTTTGGATGTAGAAAGAGAAGTAAAATTTAAAATTACAAAAGAATGTTTACAAGATTATTTAACAGAAACAGAAGACGGCAGAACAATTAATAAATTTTTGGAAACGTACAATAGTGATGAATCAAGTGTTATTTATGAATATGCGAGTGATGATGGTAGAATTTTATCAGAAGAAATTACATATTGTGATGATTTTAATGAACAGTATAAAGATTTTATTAGAAGAACACAAATGTTTAATCCTGATATGATTGCGGAAGAAATTGCGACAAAAGAAGATTATTATTGGCAATGTTGGAAAGTTCATTAAATCACAAGGAGGAAAGAAAAATGAACTGGATTATAAAAATGAATGAAATGTTAGAAGAAAACCCATATACAAATAACAAGCGTGTAACAGTGAAGTATTCAGAAGAATCAGAAAGCGTGTTTGTTACTGTAAACGGAAAGACTTCTATTATCATGTGGGAAGGTCTGACGGAATACGGCTTGATGATAAAGATTATGGAAGTGATTGACCGTTTATATAATCAAGTTTGACCGCTGATAGGCATACGGAAGTCTTTCTGTATGCCGATTGAACGATTAAACAGAATACATTATAATAAGGAAGGAATTGATAACATGAAATTAATTGCAATGACGGTAAAAGGAAAAGAGTACTTACATTCAAAAACATATGCTTTCTTTGCTTCGGATAGAAGTGCAAAGAAAATTTGTGAAGTAATGAATAATGTAAAATTTAGAATCAAAAATAATTTGGAAACATGGTACATTTATGACTATGATTTTACGCAAGAAAGTTATGTCACTGGAAAATTAACTATTCACAAGGGCATTGTAAAGTTAAAAGCATTGTAATATAATCAATAATATAAACAAGTCAGAACGTAACGTGATGGAGGGATAAACTATGATTAAGTATGAAGATGCAAGAACGGAAATTAATAAATTAAGATGTACAGGAACACCAAACAACATTGTACAGGTAAGAGAACTGTATAATACATATATCATTAACGATAATGATGTGATGGCGGCAAGAGACAGTAGAAACATTAACAATCTTGTTTGGTATATGGAACTGTCAAAAGTATACATGAGTAAGAAAGATTTATTTGAAGATGCTAAAAAGGAACTTGCAATTGAAGGATACAAACTCACAGCGGAAACATTTAGGAAAATTGATAAAGATGTAAGCCTGTCAAGGTTTGATTATCCATCTGCTTTTCATCTTGTTTGTAAGAATGTCAGAGAATCAGTAGAGGATGTGATTGTCATATGATGGAAGCAATAACAATAAGAGTATCAGCAGATAAGAACGGACGTTATAAAACTGTTGACTTGATGGAAAGAATACAGAATACTTGTAAAAACGTTTTAATACCTAAATCAGTAGCGAAAACTTGTCTAGCTGATTTATCATTAACAAATGGAAAGAAATGCTATAGGGGCATTTCACAAGGTGTAGAGGGAACATATAGCAATGTAGCAATGGAATATCTGGAAAGAGATTTTGTTTTATACTTTGTTTAACAGAATAACAGAGAATACCAAAAGGAAACTAATTCAATTTAGTTTCCTTTTTTAGTGGAAAATTTTTGGAGGTATAACAATGACTAACAGAGAATGGTTAGAACTGATTGAACAGAATAAAGAAAGAATTATCAACAAAGGAATCGAAGCATATAAAGAAACTGTAGAGAATCCAAACTTGCGTTACATTGTGGAAATGGACGAAAACGGAATTATAACAATGTGGTATGACGTAGCTGGTGGAAACAGTTTCCATATGTCTACATACAATGGAAAGTCTTTAGAGTTAATACATTTCTGTATGCAAAATTGGATTGATGATCCTATTCCAGACGATGACATAGAACAGAAGTTACATGAACGTGGTTTATACAAGCGTTACCTTAAAGAAAGAGAATCACAAGAAGTAGAGGACTATGAAACAGCGGAAATTGTTATCATTAATAGTATAGATACAAAATTACAGAATGTTCTTGAAGAATGTAGACAGGAAAGAAAACAATTTCTTGTTGACGAATACGCAAGAACAGAAGCAGAGAATCAGTTGGAAAATTTACAGAACGTATTAGACAGTTTTAAATGTGAGTGATGGAGGAAATAGTTATGATTAAATTAAATAATACAATAGTAGAAATTTTAGAATATAATGGATTTAACTATAATGAGGTTACAGAACAGGATGGAAAATATTACATAGAACTGAATAATAATACACCATTAGGGGAAGATTGGTGGTTTACTGTATGGTTTGATGGCACAGATAAAAGTTTTGTTGATGCTGTAGAAGAAATTACCACTAACTTTGATATAGATGAAGAAGTGGAAATATGGATACCATTAAGAGGGAAAAATGGTGTACCATCTAGTATTTCAGCATTAGTACAGGATGCAGAATGGAAACTAGAACAGTTAGAATCTTTATTATCTGATTTACAGAGAGGAAAAGCTGCATGATAGAAGAATGGAGGAAATAATTATGGGTGAAAGAAGTCAAATATATATTAGATACAATGTAAATTATATGAGAGATTCATTAACAGAAAATCCAGAAGTACATAATTATAAAGGATTAATTGCAAGATATTTTCAATGGAATTATGGAGAAAGAATGGTAAGTCGTGCCAGATATGTAATGGAGTCAATTAAAAATGAATTTCTGAAATGTAAATGGATGTTTGGAAATGATGAAAGACTTGAAAAATTAAAACGTCTTTGCGATGTTAATTTTGACATTAAAGATATAATATTAAGCTCTGATATTATCAAAGAAGTTACAGAATATGATAATGTGAATGTGCAAGATATTATATTCAATCAGCATAACAATGATGGTAAACTTTTTATTGATGTAACAGATAATGGAATTAAATATTGTTTTATGACATCTGATAATGACGGTGACCTATGAACGGTGAAAATTATATGAAATGGAATTGTGAAGGTGAAGATCATCCAGATTGGCATGTACCTTATAAATATATGAAGAAAAAGACAATATTGTATACTGAAAGGAATATTAAGAAAATTGACAAAATGGCTACACTTATGACAAAGGAAGAGGTTAGATCATTTATAAATGATGATTACTCTTATTTGATTGCATCCTTATTTTGAAAGTCGATTTTTTATAATAAATGAAATGTATCTTTTATAGCCTTGTAGAGAATATATCTATGAGGCTATTTTTATTAGAGAAAATGAGGTGGAAATATGGATGAATTGTTTAATAAAAAAGAAGAACCAACAGAAAATAGTGAGATGGAAAAACGAATTGCAGAAACAGCAATTCATATTACATGGATATATACAGATTTAGCCAATGACGGAAAGGTTTATCCATTAATGAGTGATGAAGTCAATAGTTGTGAATTGATGGATTTTATTTCTAATATGGCAATGGAATTTGAAAGAACGGTCAAATATGATGACTGGATGACAGAACTTGACGAATATGCTACAGGACGCTTTATGGATAGCAATTATGCTGTTAAGAAGAAATATAAAATCAAAGTAACGGAAACATATGAAAAGGTTTATGAAGTCGAAGCGGAAAATTTTGATAAAGCGTGTACAAAACTAAAGCATATGTTTAATACAAGTGCAGAATCAATTCCACATGAATATGTACAGGGTGGTAAATTATTCTATATAGAACAGGAGAAAAATTAAAATGTATACTTTAGGCTATTGTTTGGGAATTAGTCTAGCAATATTGATTATTATTGCGATATTTAGTTGATGGAGGATATACATATGCAGAATTTAGCAAGCTTTATAGAATATACAGATGGAAACAGACCATATACACATACATTCATGAGAATGCAATTAGACAATGGAGTAATAGAAGAAGTCGATATGTTCACGGATTCTAAAGGAAAGAAATACAGAACACGCCTGGACGATAGCATAAGAATAGGTGGAAAAGGTTCAGTGGCTAAAAAGAAAATGAGAATAGAATTGATAAACACATTTGAGGCATTATTGAAAATATCTGGATTACATATAGCATAATTCGTTTGTAGTTAGTAGCTGCTAGAATGGAAGTTTTAGTAACTACGATAGTGCTTATGAACATAAAAATAATGAAAATAGATGTTGACAAGTACCTGTTAAAATGATAATATAATAGATGTAAGGAGGAAATCCAATGGCGAAACCTAAGCAGAATGGAATAAGAAAGTCTGTTTATATTTCAAAAGAATTGGAAGAATCATTAGAAAGAGAAGCGCAAGAAAAGGGAACGAATTTTTCTAATCTCATAAGAATGATTCTTGTAGAACGGGAGAAAGATAAGCAGAAATAGAAATGGTGGTTCACAGCCTGAGAAACTAGAAACCACCATTAACCGCCATCAACATGGAAACCCATTAACTGATTGACTTATCTATTATATATCATTTCAACACGATTAGTCAATCGGAAAATTTCCAGTATTTTACAAAGCACATTGAGAATTGAATAATATGCAAGTACAGGAGGAATCAATTATGAGCGAAATGGAAGTAAAATTAATCCCTTTTAACGGAAAAGATCTTCTTGGAGTTAAGACAGAAGATGGAAATGTCTGGTTGGCTATTAGAAAAGCAAGTATTGATATTGGACTTAATGAGAATCAATCAGATAACGAAGTTAAGAAGGTGAAGTCAAATGTTTTATTTGAGAATGGTTGGACAAACCTACCCGTCAAATTTGACGGTCAGGTACGAAATACGCTAGTTTTAGTGGAAAAATTCGTTCCTATGTGGTTAGCTCAAATTCGTTTAACACCAACAATGAAAAGAGAAAATCCAGAAGCGGTGAGCAATCTTCTTGAATATCAATTAAACGCTGCGGATATTCTTCACAAGGCATTTTATGAGACAGAAGAACAGAAAGAAACATTACATAATGATTTAGGACTTACAGGACGCATTGAAGGAATGCAAGTTCAGATTAACGCAATGGAAAATCTTCTTGGAGAACAGACAGAAATGCTCAACAGAATGGTGGAAAATATGACATTATCCACTAGACAGCAACAGAAGTTATACAAAGCAGCAAAAGACAGAATCGATAAACTTCTGGATGGAGCGCATGGAACTAAATATAAATGTTATTCTAAAAGCTATTTCATTAATATGTGGAATGAGCTAAAAGAAAAGTTTGGATGTAGTTCTTACAAGGATTTGAACCCATTATATTATAATGAAGCATTTGACTTTATTGCTGGATGGGAATATACAGAACGCTAATATTACATACATAAAGGTGGTGCTTGATATAGAGTGCCACCTGTTTAAATTGGAGAATATGAAGTATGAAGAAAGAAAAGAAACATAGAAATTATTATCAAGAAATTGACAATGCTTTAAAATCTTATGAAGAATATAAACCTTGGCATGATAAAAACATTGACTGGATATGTAATAGAATTGACTGGTGTTGGAAATTCAGACGTATCACAGAAGAACAGATGGAAGAGCTTGCAGATCGTTGCTGTAAAGTATTGGAAAGGAAATAAGATTATGTTGGTTAAAAATTTATTGAAAGTGTTAAACACTGATTCGATAATATTAGCAACGGAAGATAAAATATTACTTGATGTGGAAACATCATATATTGAAGAATCGTTATGTCCATATAAAGATATGACAGTAAAAAGAATAACACCCGTTAACTCTTCAATGGAAATTATTGTTGAATGATTGGAGGAATAATACGTGTATAGACAATATGAAAATTCTTGTAAGCTGGAAAAAGAATTTAAAAAGTTAAAAGAAGAATATCAGAATGCAATAAATGAAGATGTAGATGAAGATACATTGATCAGTTTACATTTTCAGATTGAAGATATGCGAGAACGCTTAAATTTTGCATATCAGGATGAAGATTATTAGATGAAAGAGATATTTCAGAGAGGTAGAAATTATGACACATAAACAGTGGGAAAACGGAGAACGTTTAAATATATGTAATGCTACAAAAGAACAATTAAAGTTTATGGTAAAAGATAGAGACGAGACGATAAAGAGATTACGAATACAGTTGGATGAAAAGCAGGCAGCTTTAGATGAAGCGATAGAAATGCTGAAAAATTATACTTGAAACAAGAGTTTCTTTGGAAGAATGGAGGAAATATAATGAAGCGTGATTTAGTAGATGAATTATATAAAACGGCGTATAAACGATATAGAGAAAAATATCCAAACAAAGATTTTACATCTATTCCAAATTTTTTAGATTCACTTTGGTTTAGTATTGAAGGTGAACTTAATAGAAATGGATATAATGCTGCAAAGAAATATGTCGAAGAGGCAGAGTTAATTGTATTAAAGTAAATGAAACGATGATTTACTGACAGAAAGTGAGGAAAAATATTATGAAGACGAATACATTAATGCCTGTTATTAAAGCAATATTAAATGATGAAGAATTTTTATGTGGTGGAATTTTTACTAAAGAAAAACAATATGCGAAAAAATATGATTTGACAATGGAAGAAATAGGAAATATTCAGACCTGTTTATATTATGCATTACATATTAAAGATGAATGTTATAACGAGAGAATTAATCATTTGTGTGATTGAGAGGTGGAAATTAAATGAAAATATATGTATTAGAAGAATACAACACAGGTCGCGTTGCTTGCATATCAGAAGATATTAACATGATAAGAAAGAAAATGTGTGACAAAACTTATTTTGATCCACAATATAATGATTACCCAATTTTAACAATCTGGGAAAATGGAGATAGCATTGAGAAAATAGAAGGCGGTAATGTATTGAAGAAAATTGCAGAAGAAATTAACAAATTATAATATAAAAGAAGAATTGGAGGAAATTATGAGGAGTATTTCAAGTGCAATAATCAGTTTGACTTGTTGGTATATACTTACAAATTATAATGATGAAAGAGATGGTGAGAGAGTATTTTTGGCTTTGATGTCATTTGTAATGTTAGTAGTATCAATTATATTGATGATTTTAGGATTTTAATGAAATGATGATTTTAAGAAAGGAATGATAAATATGACAGTAAAAGAATTAAAGAAAAAATTAATCAAAGGATATAGACTTAAAGATTTGTTTGATTTTTCGGATGGACAGGACTGTATTATATATAAAAGTGATTTTGAAATAAC
>ERZ791846.789-NODE-789-length-12772-cov-2.59299_pt1 | contig 12772 bp, 10 predicted proteins | sample MGYA00510289_ERZ791846 | MGnify/ENA primary metagenome ERZ791846 (study PRJEB30046, sample SAMN00715274) | human gut metagenome | study: EMG produced TPA metagenomics assembly of the A metagenome-wide association study of gut microbiota in type 2... | reverse complement strand
GCCATCACGGCGACGACCGGACATATCAATGTGCACGAGACCGGAGCACTTGAGGCGTGCGGATATAAATGCCTGACGATCGATACGCCGGATGGAAAGCTGACGGCAGAGCAGGTTGAAAAATATACAAAAGCACATTTTGCAGATGAGAGTTTTGAACATATGGTACAGCCGAAACTCGTGTATATTTCCAATCCGACGGAACTTGGAACCATCTATAAAAAGGCAGAACTTGAGGCGTTATACCGGGTTTGCAGGGAAAACGATCTGTATCTGTTTTTAGACGGAGCGAGACTTGGATACGGACTTGCATGCCGGGAAAATGATCTGACGATGGCAGATATTGCTGCGAATACGGATGTTTTTTATATCGGAGGAACCAAGGTAGGTGCTTTGTTTGGTGAGGCAGTCGTGATCACCAATCCTGAACTGAAAAAAGATTTCCGTTATAGCATCAAGCAGCGTGGCGGTATGCTGGCAAAAGGAAGATTGTTAGGAATTCAGTTTCTGACTTTATTTGAGGAGAACCGTTATTTTGAAATATCAGCACATGCAGCACGACTTGCAGAAAAATTAAAAGATGAATTAACAAAAATGAACATTTCGTTCTATATCAATTCCCCGACAAACCAGCAGTTCCCGATTTTGTCGGATGATGTATTAGACAAGCTGCGGGAAAAATACAGCTTTGCATATCAGGCAAGGGTGGATGAAACACACAGTGCAGTGCGTTTCTGTACCTGCTGGGCAACAAAAGAAGAAAATGTTGAAGCACTTCTTACAGACATAAGAGCAATCATATAGAAATGGAGATTACCGGTATGTCGGCAAAGAAAAAAATATTATTACTTGCAACAGGGGGTACGATTGCTTCTAAAAAGTCTGAGAATGGATTAAAGCCACAGATCACACCGGAAGAACTGTTAGAGTATATTCCGCAGGTAAAAGAATTTTGTGAGGTATCTGCAATACAGCTTTTGAATCTCGACAGTTCTAATATGGAACCGGAACATTGGAAAAAAATTGTACATGCAATCCGGGAATATTATGACGCTTATGATGGATTTGTCATTGCACATGGCACGGATACAATGGCATATACAGCTGCTGCACTTTCTTATATGATCCAGAATTCAACAAAGCCGATCGTGATCACGGGAGCACAAAAACCGATCGACCTTGAAATTACGGATGCAAAATCAAATCTGATCGACAGTTTTTTATATGCGGCAGATGAAAAATCACAGGGCGTGCAGATTGTTTTCGATGGCAAAGTCATTGCGGGAACGCGTGCAAAAAAAGTAAGATCGAAAAGCTATAATGCTTTTTCAAGCATTGATTTTCCGTCACTGGCAGTGATTCAGGATGGCAATATCATGCGTTATCTGCCGATGCTCCCATATGAGGATGAAGTACGGTTCTATGAGGAACTTGACGAGAACATTTTCCTGATGAAACTGATCCCCGGTATCCGTCCGCGGGTGTTACAGAGTATTTTTGAAAATTATGACTGTATTATAGTGGAAAGTTTTGGTGTGGGCGGTATTCCAAAATCCATAGCGGATGAGTTTTACCGTCTGTGCAGACAGTACCCGGACAAACTGGTAGTCATGGCAACACAGGTGGCACACGAGGGTAGTGATATGACCGTATATGAGGTCGGGCACGATATGAAAAAGTACTGTCGTTTCTTAGAATCTTATGATATGACACTTGAATCGGTCATCGCAAAGACAATGTGGATGCTTGGAAATTTTGATCTGCACAGCATAGATGTGGAGGACATTTTCTACCGCAGCATTAATTATGATGTGATTTTTGGAAAAAACAGAAAATGTTAAAACAGATTGTAAACAAAAGTGAAATATCCAGTTGACAATAGGAAAGAATCGGACTAGACTGTAAAAAAACAAATGCGGAAACATTTTTTTCGCAGAAAAGAGGAGAAAATGAAAATTTCTACAAAAACAATCGTTACCGTTGGGATGTTTACTGCAGTCCTCGCAGTTCTTTCCATTCTTCAGATTCCGATGCCGACCGGTGTGCCGATCACCCTGCAGACTTTTGCAATGGCATTGTGCGGTTATGTGTTAGGATGGCAGTCTGGAGTGGCAGCAACATTACTTTATATTGTACTTGGAACTGTTGGTGTACCGATTTTTGCGGGAATGAGTGCAGGACCGGGAGTGCTGTTTGGCTATACCGGTGGATTTATTTTTGGATTTATTTTTCTGACATTGTGGCATTTCTGTCCGCAGAAAAAATCCGGCGGTAAAGATCATCCTTGGAGTAATCGGTCTTTTGATCTGTCATCTGCTTGGTGCTGTTCAGTATGCAGTTTTGGCGCATATTACTATTGGAGCATCTTTAGTGGCAGTGTCACTGCCTTATATTGTAAAAGATGTGATTTCAGTGGTTGGTGCTTATCTGGTTGCCATTGCTGTCCGTAAGGCGCTTTATGCAGGAAATATTTTACAGGATGCAAAGGCAGCTTAAAGGTGGCATATCTATGAAAAAATTTCGTGTGCACCATATTTTGTGTACCGTCCTTTACCGGGGAGAGGGATACAGTGGCACCTTCTGTGACAATATGACACAGAAGGTGCGGGAACTGAAGGCAGACCCGGAAGAACCGCTCATGCTCGTGACAGACCCGGATATGATCTGTGCGCGCTGTCCGAACCGGACACCGGATGATACCTGTGTGGATGATAAAAATCATGTAAAATCAAAAGATCTGGAGCTGTTAGAACTGTTCGGATTAAAAGAAAATCAGCTTTATTCTTACAGGGAACTGCTGCAGTGTGCAGAAAAAAAGATTGATAAGGAAAACTTTTTAAAAAGCTGTGGACGATGCAGATGGTATCAGCAGGGATTGTGCAGTTATGAAGAATGGCTCGAAAATGCCAGAAAAATCTTAAATTTTCTTAAAGAACTTTAGAATCAGATCTGGAAACAGTATAATAGTACCAGTATAGAGACTTCAGCATAAGTATGCTGAAGTCTTTTGCTTAACAGGATTCTTTTCTGGATAGACAGTATGAAAAATATGCCTGACAAGGGAAATCAATATTTTATTCCGTTTTCTTGTTAATATAATTCGTCTTATACTTTGAGTAAATGATCTTCTGGCTGTGGTAGAGTCCGAAATAACCGGAAAGCATGTAGCTGAAAGCAACTGCCAGTAAAAAGTATGGCATTCCGTCATAACCGAACAGCTCAAAACTGATCAAAAGAGAAGTGATCGGACAGTTAGTTACACCGCAGAATACAGCAGCCATGCCGACAGCGGTGCAGAGTGCAGGCGAAAAGCCGAGCAGGTTTCCGAACAGACATCCAAACGCTGCACCCGTGAAAAACGAAGGCACGATCTCGCCGCCTTTGTAGCCAGCGCCAAGCGTGGCAGCTGTAAAGATCATTTTCAGTAAAAATGCTTCCGGGCGCACGGTGCCGTCGATGCACTGTGCGATGATATTGACGCCTGTTCCGTTGTAATTCTGGTTACCGACAAGCAGTGTCAGCACGATCACGATACATCCGCCGACGAAAACCCTTACATAGGGATTCTTGAAAAAATGTTTATAAAGCGCTTCGGACTGGTGCAGCATCACGCAGAACAGGATACTGATACCGGCGCAGAGAATTGCCAGCACGGAGATGCGGACGGCGTTGCCGATTCCGAAGGAGGGAATCGAATCAATGAGAAAAAGTTCCTGCGAAATTCCGAAAGAAACGGCAATCCCATGCGCAACAAGGGAAGAGATTACGCATGGAACCAGTGCAGCGTAATACATGATGCCGACACTTACAACTTCCATGGAGAAAATAGCAGCAGCCATAGGTGTGCCAAACAATGCGGAGAAACAGGCACTCATGCCGCACATGATCATAATATGCTTGTCCTTGTCGTCAAAATGAAACAGTTTACCAATTCCGTTACCGATGCTTCCGCCAAGCTGCAAAGCAGCACCCTCACGGCCTGCAGATCCGCCAAACAAATGGGTGATCAGTGTGGAAATGAAGATCAGTGGTGCCATCTTAAGCGGCAGATTATCGTCGGAATGGATCGCAGAAATCACGAGATTGGTACCGGTGTCATGCTCGTCGTGAAGCAGACGGTAACAGCCGACAATCACAAGACCTCCAAAAGGAAGCAGAAAGATCAGCCATGGATGTTTGGTGCGGATCAGTGTGACTAGCGTCATGCCAAAATAAAATAATGTTCCGGCGCCTCCGGCAACAACACCGGAGATAATTGCAAACAGAACCCATTTAATAGAAGTTTCAATGCGTTTTAAATTGTGTTTTATCTTATGCCTGATGATTTCTTTCATATCTGTAAACTCCATTTTCATAAACTTTTAAGTTTAAATTTCTAACAAAATCTTAGCATTTTCCAGCTTTTTTTACAATATAAATCAGTAACAAGTGCAATGTGCACAAAAAACGGATGCAATATTTGGATAAAACATTGAAAATGTCAAAAGAGTCTTGCGCTTTTGCAAAGAGTGTCTTATAATTTAACCATCAAATGAAAACGTTACCGGTAGCATTACCGTAAACAATACCGGAAACGTTCCATAAGATACCATACACAATTTCAGGAGGGTAAAAAATATGAAAAGAAAAGTTTTATCAGTGATGTTAGCATCCGCTATGTTAGCAACCATGTTTGCAGGATGTGGTAACGGAAATGCGGGGAATACTTCCGGAACAGCAAATGCAGGAAACAAGACAGAAGAGGCTGCAAAGACAGAAGAGGCTGCAAAGACAACCGAGGCATCTGATGCAGAAAAGACTGCAGACAGTGCATCAGGAAGCGGTTCTGTATATTATCTGAACTTCAAACCGGAGCAGGATCAGGCATGGCAGGATTTAGCAGGTATCTATACAGAGCAGACGGGTGTGCCGGTAACAGTTATTACCGCAGCAGACGGTACATATGAGCAGACATTAAAATCTGAAATGGCAAAGAGCGAAGCTCCTACATTATTTCAGGTAAATGGACCGGTAGGACTTGCAAACTGGAAAGATTACTGCTATGACTTATCCGACAGCGAGATCTGCAAACAGCTTTCCAGTGAAGATTTTGCATTAAAGAATGACGCTGGTGAGGTTTCCGGTGTCGCATATGTGCTCGAGACATACGGTATCATTTACAATAAGAAGATTTTAAATGATTACTGTACCATGGATAACGCAGTGATTTCTTCTCCGGATGAGATCAACAGCTTTGATAAATTAAAAGCAGTGGCAGATGATATTCAGGCGAGAAAAGATGAGATCAACAGCCAGTTCGGATACGATCTTCAGGGTGCATTTACATCTGCAGGTATGGATGGATCTTCTGACTGGAGATTTAAGACACATCTTGCAAATCTTCCAATTTACTATGAATACAAAGACAAAGGCATCACAAGCACAGATGCGATTGAGGGAACATACCTTGACAATTATAAACAAATCTGGGATTTATACATCACAGATTCTACCTGTGAACCAGGTGTCCTCTCCAGCAAGACAGGTGATGAAGCTGAGTCAGAGTTCGGTATGGAAGAAGCAGTATTCTATCAGAATGGTACATGGGAGTACGGCAATCTGACAAACGAGGATAATGGATATTTAGTAACAGCAGATGATATGGGCATGATGCCGATTTACATTGGTGCTCCTGGTGAAGAAAATCAGGGACTCTGCACAGGTTCCGAAAACTACTGGTGTGTAAACAAACAGGCTTCGGAGGAAGATATCCAGGCAACACTTGATTTCTTAAGCTGGGTAATTAATTCGGATGAAGGACGTGACTCCATGGCGCATGCAATGGGATTCACAACACCATTCTTAACATTTACCGGTGACTATGTAGCTGACAATGTATTCATTCAGGATGCAAACCAGTATATTGCAGATGGCAAGACTCCTGTTTCATGGAACTTCTCAACCATTCCTTCTGAGACATGGAAAGATGGCGTTGGCTCCGCATTACTTGAGTATGCACAGGGTACCGGTGACTGGGATGCAGTTGTAAGCGCATTCGTAGACGGCTGGGCAACTGAGTATGCAGCAGCAAACGGACAGTAAAATAATAATTTCTCTTTTAGAAAATAGTAAATTTGTGCGGTATCTGTGCCGATACCGCACAAACCATATATAACGGAAATTTTCTGAAAGAACTGTATTTAGAGATTGAACGGATTTATGAGAGGTTAAAGACTATGGAGAAATCAATAAAAAAATATTTTCCAATTTTTGCGCTCCCGACTTTAGTGGCATTTACCATAGGTTTTATAGTTCCTTTTCTTATGGGTATCTATTTATCATTTTGTGAATTTACCACAGTAACGGATGCGTCCTTTGTTGGACTGAAAAATTACCTGCGTGTATTTACCGATCCAACATTTGTACATGCGCTGTGGTATACCGCATTATTTACAGTGGTATCAGTGATTACAATCAATGTATTTGCATTTACCATAGCGATGCTTTTAACAAAGGGAATTAGGGGAACAAATGTGTTCCGGACCGTATTTTTTATGCCAAACCTGATCGGAGGTATCGTTTTAGGATATATCTGGCAGATCCTTTTAAACGGAATTCTGGCAAACTTCGGAAAAACATTGACCTATTCTTCCTCATATGGTTTCTGGGGACTGATCGTTTTGATGAACTGGCAGCAGATCGGTTATATGATGATCATTTATATTGCGGGTATCCAGAACATTCCGGGTGAACTGATCGAGGCGGCAAAGATGGATGGTGCAAACAGCTGGCAGCTGTTAAAGAAAGTAACGATTCCGATGGTTATGCCATCCATCACGATCTGTACATTCCTGACACTGACGAACTCCTTTAAGCTGTTCGACCAGAACCTTGCATTGACAGCAGGAGAGCCGTCAAATAATTCACAGATGCTTGCGTTAAATATCTTTGATACATTTTATGGAAGAAATGGATGGGAAGGTGTCGGACAGGCGAAAGCGGTGATCTTCTTTATCATAGTGGCAGTTATCGCACTGGCACAGAACCGTCTGACCAGAAGTAAGGAGGTACAGCAGTAATGGCAAAACAGACAGACAATCAGGTAAGTGCAGTAAGGCGTGCAAAACACGGATGGATACTGACACTGTTTTTCAGCATTTTAGCTGTATTTTATCTGTATCCGATTTTTTTGGTGCTGATCAACTCGTTAAAGAAAAAAGGATTTATTATGAAAAGTCCTTTTGCATTTCCGGATGAGCGTTCTTTCTTCGGTATGACAAACTTTGTAAAGGGAATTGAGAAGACGAATTTCTTTGCAGCGTTCGGTAACTCGGTTATTATCACGGTAGGTTCCGTGGCAGTGATCATATTCTGCACATCCATGTGTGCATGGTTTATCACCAGAGTACATAATAAATTTACCATGGCACTTTACATGTTATGTCTTTTCTCCATGATCGTGCCGTTCCAGATGGTAATGTTCCCGTTATCTAAGCTGGCAAACATGATGCATTTGAGCAACCCGATCGGTATTATATTAGTATATCTGGGATTTGGAGCAGGGCTTGCGGTATTTATGTTCTGTGGATTTGTAAAGAGCATTCCGTTAGAGATCGAGGAGGCCGCCATGATCGATGGCTGTACACCGATCCAGACCTTCTTCCAGGTCGTATTCCCAATCATGAAACCGACGGTTATCACGGTTGCAATCTTACAGGCAATGTGGATCTGGAATGATTATCTGCTGCCGTATCTGGTACTTGACCTGAAAAAATATAAGACAATCCCGATTGTAATCCAGTATTTAAAAGGCGGTTACGGTGCGGTAGACTGGGGTACCATGATGGCGATGCTGGTACTCGCAATCATCCCGATCATCATTTTTTATGGAATCTGTCAGAAATATATTATTGAAGGAGTAGTTGCAGGAGCGGTAAAAGGCTGATATCTTATTAAGAAATGTATATTTTTTGTTGAAATTTGACAAAAATTCAAATTTCACGAAAAAATACGAAAAAATAGTAGACAGGAATGAAAAATATGGTTACGATAAAAGACATAGCCAGGGAATCAGGATATTCCGTCAGTACCGTGTCACGTGTGCTGAATCACAGAAATGATGTCAGTCCGGATGCAAAAAAGAAAATCGAAAAAGTAGTCGCAGCGTATAATTTTGTGCCAAACAATAATGCGAAACATCTAAAACAGAGTAATTCCAAATCCATTGGTGTGCTGGTAAAAGGTATCCAAAATATGCTTTTTGCCAGCATCGTGGAAGAAATCCAGTGTATGATTGAAAATACAGACTATACGCTGATCGTATCCTATTTAGATGAGGATGCAGATGAGGTGGAGCAGGCAGTTCTCCTCTGCAGGGAGAGAAAGCCGCTTGGACTGCTCTTTTTAGGAGGTAATCCGGAGTATTTCAAAAAAGAATTTGCGCAGGTCGATGTGCCGTGTGTGCTTGTGACAAACCTTGCAGACCAGATGGATTTTCCAAACCTTTCTTCTGTTGCGACAGACGATATCGCCGCTGCAAAATGTGCAGTGGATGCGTTATTTGATGCAGGTCATACGAAGATTGGTATTTTAGGTGGAGATATTGAAAAATCGTACACCAGCCATCAGCGTTTTATCGGCTGTCAGCAGAGCTTTTTGGAACATGATACTGTGTTTGTGCCGGAAAAAAGCTACGAAAAAGCACGATTTTCCTATGACAGCGCATATCGCGGTATGAAACGGCTGATCGCCAGGTGTCCGGATATCACGGCTGTGTTTGCCATGTCGGATGTCATGGCGATCGGTGTGATCCGTGCACTGCGGGATTTAGAATACCGTGTGCCGGAGGATGTGTCAGTGATTGGATTTGACGGAACAGCTCTGGCAGAATACTATAATCCGAAACTTGCAACCATTAAACAGCAGTATCAGACACTTGCAACCAGAAGCGTGGAAATCCTGTTTGGGCAGATTGAGTTAAAGCGGAGTCAGATTCATGAGATCGTTCCGTTTGAACTGGCAAGTGGAGAAAGTATTCAAAAAATCAGGTAACACATACAGATAGTAGGAGGAACAAATATTATGAGGACCAGCGGTGTGCTGATGCACATATCTTCCCTGCCGTCTCCTTACGGGATCGGTACCATGGGAAAAGAAGCAAGAAAATTTGCAGATTTTTTGAAAAGGGCAGGTCAGAAATACTGGCAGATCCTGCCAATCTGTCCGACCAGCTACGGAGATTCTCCGTATCAGTCTTTTTCCAGCTTTGCAGGTAATCCTTATTTTATTGATTTAGAATATCTTTGCAAAGAAAAATTACTGACAAAAAAAGAATGTGAATCATTTTCGTGGGGAACCAATCCGCGGTATGTGGATTATGGTCAGATGTATGCCTCACGTTATCCTTTGTTGAAGAAAGCATATGACCGGTTCCGGAAAAATGAGCCGGAAGATTTTGCAGTATTCTGCAAGGATGAAGCAGAGTGGCTGGATGAATATGCACTTTTTATGGCATTAAAAGATGCTAACGGCGGTGTTGCATGGTTTGAGTGGGAAAAAGACTTAAAAACCAGAAAAACGGAAGCCTTAAAAGAAGCGCGGGTTACCTATGCAGAAGATATTGCGTTTTATAAAATGTTACAGTATCTGTTCTTTAAACAGTGGTGGGATTTAAAAGCGTATGTCAATGATCTTGGCATTGAGATCATCGGTGACGTGCCGATCTATGTTGCCGGAGACAGTGCAGATGTATGGGCAGATCCGGGACAGTTCTATCTTGATAAAGAATTAAATCCGATTGATGTAGCAGGCTGCCCGCCGGATGCATTCTCGGCAGACGGACAGCTCTGGGGCAATCCGTTATTCCGCTGGGATGCTATGAAAAAAGACGGTTACAGCTGGTGGACGAAGCGTGTAAAAGCGATGTCAAAATTATACGATATCGTCCGTATCGATCATTTCCGCGGTTTCGATTCTTACTATGCGATCCCGGCAAAAGATGATACGGCGAGAAATGGTGAGTGGAGAAAAGGTCCTGGCATGGATCTGTTCCGTACGATGGAGAAAAAACTCGGAAAGTTAAATATCATCGTGGAGGATCTTGGTTTCCTTACACCTTCCGTTTTAAAACTGGTAAAAGATTCCGGATTCCCGGGAATGAAGGTCATCCAGTTCGCATTTGATTCAAGAGAGGGCAGTGATTATCTGCCACACAACTATGAGAAACATTGTGTCGTATATACAGGAACACATGACAATGATACGTTGATGGGCTGGATGAAGACAGCACCGAAGGCAAGTGTTAAATTTGCGAAAGAGTACTTAAATCTCACGGAGGAAGAAGGTTTTAACTGGGGTATGATGCGCGCTGCATGGGCATCAGTCGGAGATATGGCGATCGTTCCGATGCAGGATCTGATCGGAATCGGTTCCGAGGGACGTATGAATACACCGTCCACACTCGGCGGTAACTGGGAGTGGAGAGCAACTTCAGACCAGATCACCGGAAAACTTGCAAAACGTCTCTATAAATATATGGAGATGTATGGACGTTTAAACAAAGATCAGGAAGAGGAAGAAGAAACCGAAGCGGAGGAGAAGAAAGTATCCGCAGAGGAAAAATAACAGACCGCATACAGGTCTGATGGCATGAAAAACAGAAGTTTAGAGGGGGGATTCTGACCGGTCACAGGTTAGAATCCTCCTTTTTATATTATGGGTTCCTTTTTGTCGAAAAATGTTTTAAAATAACAAATAATCGAAAGCTTATATGGGGGGATACATGCTATATTTTATTGTCAATGAAAAGTCAAAAAGTGGGAACGCAAAGCAGATCTGGAAAGAGATCGAGGAAGTGCTTAAGGTGAGAAACGTTTCCTATCAGGCATTTGTATCGGAGTACCGTGGACATGCCGGTAAACTCGCTACAGAGATCTGTGCCATGGATGACAATGATATCTGCCTGGTCGCAGTCGGTGGGGATGGAACGGCAAATGAGGTGATCAATGGGATCACGGATTTTGAAAAGGTACGTTTCGGCGTGATCCCGACCGGTTCCGGCAATGATCTTGCCAGAGGATTGTTACTCTCGAAGGATCCGAAAAACGGTGCCATACATATTTTAAATGCGATGAAAAAATCGCGTGAGGATACCTGGTGTATGGATTTGGGAGAGGTGAACTTTGGGGAGGAAAAAAGACTGTTTGCCATCAGCGCGGGGATTGGACTGGATGCGTTAGTCTGTAAAAAAGCATTAAAATCAACGATCAAAGATATCCTGAATAAAATCCGGCTTGGAAAACTGACGTATCTGGTACTGACCGTGCAGTCATTATTTACGATGCAGACCGCGGATGCAGAGATCTTTTTTGACCGGGAGGAAGGTTTACAGAAAAAAAGAATGATCTTTACGGCTGCGATGAATTTTAAAGCTGAGGGAGGCGGTGTGCCGATGGCTCCGGCAGCATCCGCCTGTGACGGGAAATTATCATTCTGTGAAGCAGCGGGGATCCCGAAGTGGAGAACATTTCTATGTCTGCCGTTTTTAGTGGCGGCAAAGCATACGTCTATCCATGGATTTTCTGTGACGGATGCCAAAGACTGTACGATCCGTTTAAGCCGTCCGATGGTTGTCCATGCAGACGGGGAGTACTGTGGGGAAGTGACGGAAGTTCATTTCCACTGTCTGCCGGGAAAACTTCGCGTGTTAAAATAATGAAATTGCGGACACTGCCGTCATAAACAGGCGTTCTTCTTCATAAAATGTTACAACATATGGAGGAGAATATCTGATGGAACATTTCAGTGATAACAGGGAATTTGACTTATACCGGGATATCAATACCCGTACCAATGGAGAGATCTACATAGGAGTTGTGGGGCCGGTGCGAACCGGAAAGTCCACATTTATTAAACGGTTTATGGATCTTATGGTGCTTCCGTTTATGGAGGATGAGCATGCGCGGGAGCGCACTATAGACGAGTTGCCACAATCCGCGGCTGGGAAAACGATCATGACAACGGAACCGAAATTTATCCCGCAGGAGGCGGCAGAGATCATTTTGCCGGAACTGCCGGGGAGCAGTGCCGGCATGCCACAGCCGGCACTTTCGCAGTCTGTACTGCCGGGGACTGCAATACAGGGATCTGCCGCACAGCCGAAGATAAAGGTGCGTCTGATCGATTGTGTCGGGTTTATGGTGGAGGGAGCATCCGGTCATATGGAAGGAAATGAAAGCCGCATGGTAAAAACACCATGGTCGGAGCAGGAAATTCCATTTACGACAGCTGCGTCGATCGGTACTCAGAAAGTGATCCGGGATCATGCAACGATCGGAATCGTTGTGACGACCGATGGCACGATCGGGGAACTGCCGCGAAATGCATATGTAAAAGCGGAAGAACAGACGGTGGAGGAACTGAATGCGATCGCAAAACCATATGTCATTCTGTTAAATTCACAGAAACCGTACAGTGATGAGACGATGGAACTTGCAGCCGAACTGAAAGAAAAATATCAGACTGCCGTTTTGCCGGTCAACTGTGAGCAGCTGCGGAAAGATGATATTGTCCGCATTTTAGAGAATATCCTCTGTGAATTTCCAGTGACGCGTGTCGAATTTTTTATTCCAAAATGGACGGAAATGCTAAAGCCGGAGCATCCGATGAAAGCGGAAATCATTAAAACTGCATCCGGGATTTTAGACAGTATGCATAAAACGGGAGATGTAAGAGCACTTTCCTTTACACCGGAGCAGTATGTTTCGCAGATCAAGATCGACGAGACGGATCTTGC
>ERZ791846.778-NODE-778-length-12972-cov-3.16544_pt1 | contig 12972 bp, 12 predicted proteins | sample MGYA00510289_ERZ791846 | MGnify/ENA primary metagenome ERZ791846 (study PRJEB30046, sample SAMN00715274) | human gut metagenome | study: EMG produced TPA metagenomics assembly of the A metagenome-wide association study of gut microbiota in type 2... | reverse complement strand
TCAGATTCCAAGTATCTGACAGATGCCTTTAACCAGCACTGGATCGACAGCTGGGTGGCGAAGGGATGGAACCGGGGAAAAAGCGGCCCGGTGAAGAATATCGATCTGTGGAAACGGCTTTTGCAGGCAAAGTCCCCCCATCAGGTAACTTTTATCTGGGTGAAGGGTCATGCAGGCCATCCGGAAAATGAGCGCTGCGATCAGCTAGCTACTTCCGCGGCAGACGGAGGAAATCTGATGGTTGACGAGGGATTGGAATGCAGTTAGGTTATTTTGGTTTTGATCAAAGACCGGGCTTGTGTCTCTTTGGCTTGTGATTTTCAGTTAAGAACGCCTTCAAGGGGAGCGGTATGGAACCGTGAACCTGGGGGCGTTTTTTTACAGTTTTCTTACAAACTATTACTCCTTTGTTCTTCGTATTCCATTTCAGCCTTTTTTGTGTTAATGTTAATATACCATCAGCAGACAGGACCAGGATCCTTTGAAGGCTGGGAAGTGCTGCATACAAAGACAACAGTAGGGGCGTGAGGCCATGAAATGTAAAGGTATTTGGGTAGCGATCGCGTGTATCCTTGTGATCGGGACAGGAGCTACTTATTCAACGAGAGCGTATGTGAAAAATTTAGAACAGATGGAGAAGGAGGAAGCCGGGCTCCAGAGCTTTGCTGTTTTCAGTTCTGGTGCATTTGAGACGTCTCCGGAGGCGGGAGCAGGAAGCCGTATGGCCAGGGCAGCCGAGGGGGGAGCTGTGGCTGCGGAAAAAGAGAGAGGAATGGGCGGATTGGAGCTGGAGAATGAAGCAAGGTCTGGGTCGGATCCGAGCAGGGACATCGGCAGAGGGAAACAGGCTTCCGAGACAAAAACAGAGTCTGCAGAGGATCAGCCGGCTGGCGAGCCTTTTTCCCTTTATTTGGAGCAGGAGCAGAGCCCCGCAGGATCACAGCCGGAATCTCCGGCAGCAGAAAGCAGGTTAAGGGCAGCAGTTCCTTCTTCGGGGATTGCTTTGGCATCAGAGCTGCCGGAAAGTGACACCGCTTTTGCGGATCAGGCTCCTGGACCGGGAAGTACTTTGGAGGCGGATTCGGGGCAGGGCGAAGAAAGGGTCAGTCCTATTTCTCCTCTTGAAGGGGCAAAAGGCAGAAAGATCAGGCTGGAGGTTGATTATAGACAGAAGCTGGAGGAACTGGATACCCAGATCAGCAGGATGAGGGAAGGGGAGACAGATTCCAATGTATATTCTGTCAAGACATCGGCGGAGACGGAACTTAAAATGTGGGAGGGGGAGATGGGAGCAGTCTACAGCGCTCTTTTGGAACGTTCCACAGAGGAGGAGGCAAAAAAATTAGCTTCCGAACAGCAGGAATGGCTGAAAAACCGGGATGCCGAAGCGGCAAAGGCTTCCGGAAAAACAGGAAGCTCTGTGGAGAGCGCCAGCTATTCAGCTGCGCTGGCAAGTTTGACCCGGGAGCGGGCATATGAACTCACTGGCCTCTATGAGGAGGCAAACGGCGTGAAAGAGGAAGAAAGCACCGCAGGATAGCGAAAAGATCGCTGTTCTGCGGTGTTTTTTTCTGTGGATACAGATAGTTGAATATATGGAAAAAAGATGTAAAAAAAGCGCTTTCATAAAAAGCACTTTTTTAATTATTGGATTAATAATAGATAAAAATTAGGATATTATGCACAAGAAATAGATATTAATATTGAATAAAATGTCGAAAAACACAATAATACCGGGAAAATACTTGACTTTCATGATGGTCATGCTACTATATATGTGAAAGCGCTTTTTCAAGATTAAAAAGAACACAGCACAAGTTCTTTTATATTCATGAAGGTATGGATAAAAGGAGGATTACGATGAAAAAGACGAAACGGATGTTAGCAATTCTTGCGGCGATGATGATGTCTGTGACGGCGTGCTCTGGACAGGGAGGTAGCCAGACAGCTGGCAATACTTCGTCAGGTGCAGCCGGACAGGCTGAGACGGGTAATGAAGCCCAGGCTTCCCAGAGTACCGAGGAAGGAACAAAAGAGCACAAGGAAAACCTGACTCGGAAAACAAAAGAAGATACCTTTACATGGGCTCTGAATGCAGAGCCAAATAATCTGGATCCTCAGGGCACGGCTATGATTAACTCCGGTATGGTTCAGAAAATGATTTTTGACACATTGATCACTTCCAACGGTGATGGTACATATTCACCCTGTCTTGCAACGGAGTGGGAGTATACAGATGATACTACCTTAAGCATGACTCTGAGGGATGATGTTTATTTCCACAACGGAGAAAAAATGACTGCTGAGGATGTGGCATTTACAATTCAGCGTGCAGCTACTATGCCGGCAACCCTCCCTTACTACAAGAACTTTGATGAGGTAAATACAAAGGCGGTTGACGATACCCATGTGGAAATCAAATTTAAAACGCCTTTTGCGCCGGCGCTCAACTATTTGTCAAGTGTAAAGGCCAATATTGTCAGCAAAAAGGCAGTAGAGGAAATGGGAGATGAGAAGTTTGCCCGCAATCCAGTAGGAACCGGAGCTTTTGTATTTAAAGAGTGGGTAACTGGCGATCACATTACCTGCGAGCGTAACGAGCAGTACTGGGGTGAGAAGCCTTCTTATAAGACATCGATTACCCGCTTTATTACAGAGGATGCAACCCGTTCCGTAGAATTGGAAGCGGGAGGTGTAGATGGAATCGGTGATGTATTTGGAGATAATGCGATCCGTCTTTCTGATACAGAGGGCTGCCATTTGATCGGTGGACCAGGAATGCAGCTGACTTATTTTGTGATGTATGATCAGTCTGAGAATTTTAAAGATGTACGTGTAAGACAGGCTTTGGCTATGGGCGTTGATATGAAACAGATCGTTCAGGCCGCTTACAAGGGATCAGCGAAAGCGGCTGAAAGCAGCATGGCTGACGCTGTCATGTATTATCAGTCTCAGGGAGGATACGAATACAATCCTGAAAAAGCAAAAGAACTGTTAAAAGAAGCAGGAAAAGAAGATCTCCATTTAACGCTGGTGATCGTAGATATGCAGACTGCCATTGATGTGGCGCAGATGTGCCAGGCTATGTGGTCTCAGATCGGAGTAACGGTGGACATTGAGATCAACGATCAGCCAACGGTAACGGAGCGCATGAACAATAAGTCCATTGATTTTACGCTTGTGCAGCTTACAGCAGCTACCGGTGATCCTGACCATGTATATGGCCAGTTCAATGAGGACAGCGGTTCCATCCAGGCCAGTACAGATGAGACCTTCAACCGCCTTCTACAGGAAGGACGCAGCGAGATGGATCAGGAAAAGCGCGCCCAGATTTATGGGGAGCTGCAGAAGTATATCCATGACAATGTTTTGATGATTCCGATCGCAGTTCCAAATATGACCTTTGGTGTGAGAGATTACGTGGATAATCTGGCTCACGATCCGGGTAATATGCCGAATGTCAAGACAGTGACTTTTAAATAGCAGCAGTTGAAACACAGAGCCATATCAAAGGTCGGCCAATGGGCAACTCTTGATATGGCTCTGTATGGATAAGGAGTTGGAACATTGAGCAAATTTATTTTAAAACGTTTTTTGATGATGATTCCGGTTCTCGTAGGAGTTATGTTTATCACTTTCACGATCAATTATTTTACGCCAGGAGATCCGGCCCAGGCGATTTTGGGAGCAGAGGCAACTCCGGAAGCAGTGGAGGCGCTGAGGGAAGAATTGGGATTAAATGATTCTTTTATAGAACAGTTTGGAAGGTATATGTGGGGAGTGGTCACAAGAGGGGATTTGGGAACCTCTTACCAGACATTTCAGCCTGTTTTGAAGGAAATTACGGATCGTTATCCAACCACTTTTCTGTTGGCTTTGGGCAGTATCCTGTTGGCAACTGTGATTGGTATTCCCCTGGGAGTGATTTCCGCTACACGCCAGTATTCCTTTCTTGATAATGCAACGATGGTGGGGACTCTGATTGGTGTTTCCATGCCTCATTTCTGGCTGGGGCTCATGTTGATTTTGGTATTTTCTGTAAATCTTGGCATCTTTCCAGCCTCCGGCTTTTATGGGCCGTCCTATTGGGTTCTCCCTATTATTACCATGAGCGTACAAAATATTGCTACCTTTACCCGTATGACCCGTTCCAGTATGCTGGAAGTCATACGACAGGATTATATACGGACAGCCAGAGCAAAGGGGCTTGCGGAAAAAGATGTAATCACGAAACACGCCTTAAAAAATGCTTTGATCCCAGTTATTACGACCATTGGAATGAGAATGGGAGCAGCCATGGGAGGAGCTGTGGTATGTGAGACTGTATTTACAGTTCCTGGTCTTGGAAAAATGCTGGTGGACGCTATTAAAGCAAGAAATTATCCGGTAATCCAGGGAGGGATTCTTTTCATTGCCTTAGCGTATAGCTTTTTGAATCTTTTTGTGGATATTATGTATGGTTATATTGATCCAAGGATCCGATCTCAATACGGTGGAAAAAAGAAAGGATTAAAAAAGGAAGAAGCTAAGAAGGAAGGAGGCGCAGCTTAATGGAGGCGAAATTGAAAAAACATTCCCAATTCCGGATGGTCTGGCACAGATTAAAAAAGAATAAGCTGTCCATGGTTGGGCTTTTTATCGTTTGCCTGTTAGCTTTCTGTGCCATTTTTGCAGACTTTATCGCTCCTTATTCTTATGATCAGATGGATCTTCTCCATACATTCCAGATGCCATGCAGGGAGCATTTGCTGGGTACAGATAATTTCGGTTATGATATTTTGAGCCGTTTGATCTATGGCTCCAGAGTTTCTTTGATCGTAGGCTTCATATCAGTAGGGATCGGCCTTTTGTTTGGAGGAATGTTAGGGGCGGTTTCAGCTTTTTATGGAGGAAAGACTGACAATATTGTCATGCGCTGTATGGATATTATGATGTCCATTCCAGATCTTTTGCTGGCTATTTCAATTGCGGCTTCTATGGGGCCTGGCCTGACCAATGCGATGATCGCCGTGGGGATCAGCTCCATACCCAGCTATGCCAGGATTGTGCGGGCTTCGGTTATGTCTACAAAAGAACAGGAATACATTGAGGCAGCAAGGGCTATCGGAGCCAGTGACAGGCGTATTATACTGAAGCATATCATTCCCAATTCCTTTGCACCTGTGCTGGTTCAGGCTACCCTTGGAGTGGCAAATGCGATTCTGGTAACCTCTGCCCTCAGCTTTATTGGATTGGGCATCCAGCCGCCAAAAGCAGAATGGGGAGCCATGTTAGCTGCGGGACGCTCCTATATCCGCGATTTCTGGCCCATTGTAACTTTTCCGGGTATTGCCATTATGATCACAATTATTGCATTAAACCTGCTGGGCGATGGACTTAGAGATGCCCTAGACCCGAGATTAAAACAGTAAAGAGGGAAAATCGTATGAGTATGCTTGAAATAAATGATTTAACCATTCATTACATAACCGACGATGGCGTTGTAAAAGCGGTGAATGGCATTAGTCTGAATGTAAACAAGGGTGAGACTTTGGGATTGGTAGGAGAGACTGGGGCTGGAAAGACTACGACTGCTCTGGGGATTTTAAACTTGGTTCCCAATCCTCCTGGAAAGATTGTGGGGGGCGAGATTTTATTTAACGGGGAAAATTTGTTAAAAAAATCCGCAGCGGAAATGTGTAAAATCCGTGGAAATGAGATTGCAATGATCTTTCAGGATCCCATGACCGCTTTAAACCCTGTGATCACAGTGGGGGAGCAGATTGCAGAAGTGATACGTCTTCATGAGAAATGTTCTCTTGCAGATGCAGAGAGGAAAGCCTGCGCTATGTTGGAAATGGTAGGGATCCCTGCTGAACGCATGGGAGAATACCCTCATCAGTTTTCCGGAGGAATGAAGCAGAGGGTTGTGATCGCTATTGCATTGGCATGCAGCCCGGAGCTTTTGCTGGCAGATGAGCCTACTACAGCCCTCGATGTGACGATCCAAGCTCAGGTTCTGACTATGATGGACGACTTGAAAAGAAAGCTGGGAACCGCTATGCTGCTGATCACCCATGATTTAGGGGTGGTGGCGGAAATTTGCGATAAGGTGGCTATTATGTATGCGGGTGAGATTGTAGAGTATGGAACATTGGAGCAAATATTTAATCATACCAGCCACCCTTATACCCAAGGACTGTTTGATTCGATTCCCAGCCTTGATACAAAGGTACACCGCTTAAAGCCCATTGACGGGCTTATGCCTGACCCGGCCAATCTGCCTGAGGGCTGCGCCTTTGCAGAACGCTGTCCCTATAAGAAGGAGATCTGTGGGAAGGTTCACCCTGATATACAGGAAATAGAAGCAGGACACCTGGTAAAGTGTCATCTTTTCAGGAAGGAGGAGGAGAGCTGTGGGGAATGAAACCATGATTGAAGTAAAACATTTAAAGAAATATTTTAAGACGGCTTATGGGATGCTTCATGCGGTTGATGACGTGTCCTTTGAAATTAAGAAGGGACAGACATTGGGCGTAGTAGGAGAAAGCGGCTGTGGAAAATCCACATTGGGCCGGGTGATGATCCATCTGCTTGAGGCAACATCAGGAGAAGTAATTTTTAACGGAAAAGATGTAACGAAAGCAGGAAAAAAGGAACTGTTCCAGCTGAGAAAGGATATGCAGATCATTTTTCAGGATCCTTTTTCTTCTCTGAATCCCAGAATGACAGTGAGTGAGATCATATCAGAGCCCTTCTATATTTATAAAACCTTAAAAAACCGCAGTGAAATTGAAAAAAGAACAGCTGAATTGATGGATATTGTGGGCCTTGCAAGAAGATTGGCTTATTCCTATCCCCATGAGCTGGACGGCGGGCGCCGCCAGAGGATTGGGGTGGCCCGTGCTCTGGCCCTGAATCCTAAATTTATTGTGTGTGATGAGCCGGTGTCTGCTTTGGATGTGTCCATCCAGGCCCAGATTTTAAATCTTATGCAGGATCTGCAGGAACAAATGGGCTTGACTTATGTATTTATTACCCACGATCTGTCTGTGGTGAAGCATATTTCTGATGAGATCATGGTTATGTATCTGGGCTGCGTGGTGGAAAAATGTCCTGCGGATGAACTGTTTGAGCATCATTTCCATCCCTACACAAAGGGCCTTTTGTCTGCCATTCCTATTCCAAAGATTGGAGCGGCCAAAAAGAGGATTTTGCTTCAGGGAGAGCTTTCCAGTCCCATTGATCCAAAACCCTGCTGTCGGTTTGCTTCCCGGTGTCCTTATGCAAAAAAGGAATGTTTTGAGCAGCAACCAGAGCTTTGGGAGGTCAGAACAGGACATTTTGTGGCATGCCATTATGTAAAGGAAATCAATGAGCTGAAATGATGGAAACGCAAGCGGGAATCGTACTGTCTGAATCAAAAATAGAGTTGATAGGAAACAAGGAGGCTGAGATCCATATATGGAATCAAAACTAAATTTAGAAGAAATTAAGCGTTATTTGGAAGAACATCAGGAAGAATTTTATCAGGTTTCCGATGCGATTTACGAATATGCAGAGCTGGCAAAGGAAGAAATAAAGTCTTCTGCTGCTTTGGAGCATCTGCTAGAGGCATTTGGATTTACGGTAGAGCGTCCGTACAAGGAGCTTCCTACTGCATTTAGGGCAGTGAAAGGAAAGGGAGAGCTGTCCATAGGGTATTTATGCGAGTACGATGCCCTTCCGGGGCTGTGGCAGGATCCGGTTCCTTATCAAAAAGGAAACGGGAACAGCGGTCACGGCTGTGGTCACAATCTTTTAGGCGTAGGAAGCGCAGCAGCAGGAATTGCATTGGCTCATCTGGCAGAAAAAAATGAATGGAATATCCGGGTAGTTGTATATGGAACTCCGGCAGAGGAACGGTATTCAGGAAAAACGATCATGGCTAATGCCGGGGCATTCCGGGATCTCACGGTATGTTTGGGATGGCATCCACTGGATCACAATGACTGCGGAATGACAAAGTTTAAGGCCATCTCTTCCTTTGAAATCATCTTTCACGGGAAGAAGGCCCATGCATGTAATTGCCCGGAGCTGGGAAGAAGTGCCCTGGATGCCTGCGAGCTTATGAATGTAGGCTGTAATTATCTTCGGGAACATGTAAACAGGGACTGTTATTTCCATTATTGTTATACCAATGGGGGTGAGGTCCCTAATATTGTCCCGGATCAGGCTTCTGTGTGGTATTTAGCCAGAGCTTATACCTTTGAGGAGATGAAAGCTCTCCGAGAGCGGATTTTAGATGTAGCCAGAGGAGCGGCGCTGATGACCGGGACGCAGATGGAGTATCGCATTTCCAGCGAAAATCCAGACAATCGCTTGAACTTCACCCTCAGTAAGCTGGCATATGAGTGTATGGAGGAAATAGGTGCTCCTGAATTTACAGAAGAAGACAAGAATTGGAGCAGGGAAGTGGCTTCCTATGTAGATCTGCCAGAGGCAGATGGGGAATTTGACAATGAGGTTACAAAGCCGATGGAAGATCGCGTAGTAAAAGATAATGGATCCAGCGATATTTCAGATGTGAGCCAGATCGTCCCAACTGTTAATCTGTATATGACCTGCTATGGCCGAAAAACACCTAATCACAGCTGGGCAATTTCGGCTCAGACAAAAACCCATGCAGCTCATGTGGGCATGCTGCGGGCAGCTAAGGTATTGGCTCTTATGGGGAGCCGTCTTGCCTGTGAATCGAATCTGGTCGAGGAGGCAGAGAAAGAGTTTTCCCATCCCCTTTCCCTGTAACAGCGTATGAAAAAAATCAGTATTGAGTCAATTTATGAGTGGTACTCCCTGGGAGGGCTGTGTCAATCGCCAAAAGGAGAAAAAGGAGCCTTCTTAAAATGGAGAGCAATCAGGAAAGAAAATGGATATAAAGCTTCTGCCTGGATTGTGCAGAACGGAAAAGTCAGACAGGTGACAGAGGAGATCTGTACAGGTTTTCTCCTGTGGCAGGATGAAAGGCGCATTCTTATAAGTACGGAGGGCAAACAGGCTGGGAAGAACCTGTTCCAGTGGGTTGATACAGAGACGGGCGTTTTGAAAGAAGCATTTTTCCTGGATTCCATCGAGGGAATCTGGCTCTTAAAAGGATTGTTGGGAGAGAACTGTTATGGAATTTTAAGAAATGTTTCTCCAGAGAAAGAAGATCCTGAATGTCAGGTGATCGATGAGATCCCATATGCAGATAATGACAGAGGGTTTATCGGAAAAAAGTTTCGGCAGCTCTGTCTGTTCTTTCCAGAAAAAGGAACCATGATCCCGATCACTCCTGCGGGCTTTGATGTCAGCAAATGTGAGGCATCAGTGAATGGACAGGAGCTGCTTTATGCAGGGAGAAAAAAGGATGGAGCAGGCTATCCTTATGAGGGATTATTCTGTTATGAACTTTGTTCTGGAAAAACGATTTGTATGGTGGAAGAAGGCCGCTATCGGATCGATCGAATGGGGTTTCTAGAGGATTCCTATGTAGCTGCTGTTTCGGATCAGAAACGGTATGGGATGGACGAAAATCCGATCCTTTGGGAGATAAAGAAGGATGGGGAAAAAAGAAGATTGCCCTATTGGGACGGAACCGTGACTGGATCCAGTGTCAACTCGGATGTCCGATATGGAATTGGAAAAACATTCCAGGCAGAAGATGAGAGAGTTTATTTTGTCACAACATTAAGAGACAGAGGGTGTCTGTGCATGGGAGACAGACAGCAGATGAAACCTCTCTGCGACAGCGAGGTTTCATTTGATTTTATTTCTGTAAGGAAAGACTGTATATTGGCAATAGGGACAGAAGGGACAGGACTTCAGGAAATTTATGAAGGAAAAATGGGAGAAAATGGAGACGTAATTTTTGAAAAGCAAACCTTCTTTTCTGCTGCAGTCCTATCTTCCTATTGGGTCAGTATCCCGAAATCGTTGGATTTTCAGGATAAGGCCGGGAATAAAATACAGGGCTGGATCCTGCTTCCGGAAAATTATGATCCCTTAAAGAAATATCCGGCAGTTTTAGAGATACACGGAGGACCAAAGACGGTATATGGTCCGGGATTTCATCATGAAATGCAGCTGCTGGCTTCTTCGGGATATATTGTCCTGTTCTGTAATCCTGTGGGAAGTGACGGAAAAGGAGATGAATTTGCCGATATTCGCGGGCAGTATGGAAAACAGGACTATGAACAGCTCATGGAGTTTGTGAATTATAGTTTGAAGGAATATCCGTCCATCGATCCTCTCAGGCTGGGTATATCAGGGGGAAGCTATGGCGGTTTTATGGTGAACTGGATCATTGGACATACTGGACGCTTTTCAGCTGCCATATCCCAGCGGTCTATGGCCAATATGGTTACAATAAAAACGCTTACAGATATTGGCCATTATTCGGTGGCAGATCATCAGGGGGCGGATATTCACTGTAATGCGCAGAGGCTTTGGGAACAGTCTCCTATCCGTTATGCATACCGGGCGACGACTCCCACATTATTCCTCCATTCGACAGAAGATTATCGCTGTACCTATGTGGAAGGGCTTCAAATGTTTGCAGAGTTAAAGGCAGCTGGCACGGAGACCAAATTATGTCTGTTTAAAAACGAAAACCATAATCTTTCGAGAAAGGGACGTCCCAACAGCCGTATACGCCGCCTGAAGGAGATTATAGATTGGCTGGACAGCCATTTAAAAGAGGAGAGAATACAATGAGGATAAGTTATGATCAGCTTTTATCGAAATTCCAGGCAATTTTGGAAAGCCGGGGGTTCGGAGAGGAGCATGCGAGGGAAGCGGCAGAAGTATTTGCCCAAAATAGCTTGGACGGGGTGTACAGCCATGGGGTTAATCGTTTTCCCAGGGTGGTAGAATACTTGGATAAAGGAGAAATTGACAGCCGCGCCATCGCTTCCTGCGAACAAGCTATGGGAGCGATGGAATGGAAACAGGGGGTTTGGCCCCTTGAATGCAAGGCTGGCAATGAAGCGGGCCTGTGAACTGGCCCAGGAATATGGGGTAGGCCTAGTGGCTCTGGGAAATAATAATCACTGGATGCGCGGAGGAAGCTACGGCTGGCAGGCGGCAGATGCGGGTATGATCGGGATCTGCTGGTCCAATACTATGCCTAATATGCCGGCATGGGGAGGGAAGAACAGGAAAATCGGAAACAATCCTTTTATCATGGCGATTCCCAGGAGCAATGGAAACCATGCGGTGATTGACTGCGCGGTGTCCCAGTTTTCCTATGGAAAGATCGAGGAGGCCAGATTAAAGGGCCAGCAGCTTCCTGTCCCTGGCGGTTATGACAGCAGCGGGAATCTGACAACGGATCCAGGAGAGATTGAAAAAACATGGAGAGTGCTTCCTATGGGGTACTGGAAGGGAAGCGGCATATCCATTGCCCTGGATTTGATTGCCACAGTACTTACCAATGCCAATTCTGTTTCCAAGATCGGTACATTTGACGATGAAGTGGGATTGTCCCAGGTTATGATCGCTATCGATCCAGGGCGTTTTCAGGATACCGGGGTGACGGACCGTATTGTAGATGAGATCCTGGCGGATATTAAGTCCTCAGAGCCTATAAAGGAGGGAGGAGAGGTGTTTTATCCGGGAGAGATTGAATTGAATACCAGGGAGGAAAATAGGAAGAATGGGATTCCCGTGGTAGACCAGGTGTGGGATACGATCTGCAGTCTGGAAAAATAAAAATACATGACAAAAGAGGCCGGGTCGTTTAAAATAGATATAACGATTCGGAATAGAGAAAATCAGGTGCAAAAATCGGAATTGAATTTACTTACAGTCCCGTTTTTGTACCTGAATTTCTATCTGGATGGTATGTTTGTGTTTACGGTTTATAAAGGAGAGAGAAGGGGGGAAAAACAGAAATGAATATTTATGATATTGCGGCGGAGGCCCAAACCTCCATTTCCACTGTATCCAGAGTGTTAAATAACAAAGAAAATGTCAATCTGGCCATACGGAGCAGAGTGGAGACTGTATTAAAGAAATACGATTACAAGCCCAGTGCGATTGCAAGGGGGCTGGTGTCAAAAACCATGAAGAGTATTGCCATTTTGACGATGGACGTGCGGGTGACCCATTATGCCAGGATGATCTATGTGATCGAGCAGGAGTTCAGCAACCGCGGTTACAATGTAACGGTATGCAATACGGGAGGGCATATTGAGGAATGCCAGAGGTATTTTAAAATCCTTGCGGAAAAACAGGTGGATGGGATCATACTCATTGGTTCCATTTTTAACCAGCTGGCTGGTTATCCTGAGATCTTAGCTCAGGTGAAGGGGATACCGGTGGTGGTGGCCAATGGTCATGTAGACAGCCCTGATTTTTATTCTGTTCTGGTGGACGATGTGAAGGCGATCCGCACCGTGGTGGACTATCTTTATGACAAGGGACGAAAAGACCTGGTCTATGTATTCGATCTGGAAACAGACAGCGGACGGGCGAAGCGCCAGGGATTTTTAGAGGGCATGAAGTTAAAGGATATTCCGAATGCGAAGGAGCGCATGTTCAAGAGCGCTTATGGCCTGGAAGGCGGGATGAAGGCGGCAGACGATATTATCCGTTCCGGTATTCCCTTTACCGGGATCATCTGCGGTGAAGATGTAACGGCCATCGGTGTGATGAAGGAACTGAAGAAAAGGGGATACCGGATACCGGAGGACGTGGCAGTTACAGGCTGCAACAACTCGCCGGAATGCCGGATCTGCGAGCCGGAGCTGACTACCCTGGACAATAAGCCGGAGCTTTTGGGACGGATGTGCGCCCAGATCCTTCAGGACACCATAGAAAAGAAAAAGACAAATGTGAATGTAGCGATACAGCCGGAGCTGATCATCAGGCAGTCCACATAACGTTTCTGGATCAAAATATTTCGAGAAAACTTACGGGCAGCAGTTCAGCTTTATAACTGCGGAAACTTACGGGCAGCTCAGCGGAAACTCG
>ERZ791846.775-NODE-775-length-13018-cov-22.9568_pt1 | contig 13018 bp, 17 predicted proteins | sample MGYA00510289_ERZ791846 | MGnify/ENA primary metagenome ERZ791846 (study PRJEB30046, sample SAMN00715274) | human gut metagenome | study: EMG produced TPA metagenomics assembly of the A metagenome-wide association study of gut microbiota in type 2... | reverse complement strand
AAACTAGGCAAGGCATAATTGTAAACAATTTGTTAACATTTTCCCCAAGCGTCAAAAACTGTCATTATTGGCATGAGTTTTGCTAGCAAGTATTCTATTAAATTGTCTGACTTGACATTTTATGTCAATTGGGATAAAATATAGTTATCAAATGAACAAGGAGTGAAATTTATGTACAGAATTAACAAGTCTTATATAGAAAAATGTTTAAGAATTATAGAAAAAAGTTATAAGGACAACAGGTTTGATTTATATGTTAATGGAGTATTGTATAAACGTGCACTAAATAATTTTGAAGTTAGAGACGCATTAGCTTTATTTAAAAATTATAATGGCATAATAACACAAGATCTCGTATACAAGAGTGATGTGTTTTTATGGTTAGAGGTGTAAGCGGAATAAGCATTAGAAATGTTTCATAGTTGGATTAATAAAAGACTACCAGAACAATAGTCTGGTAGTCTCATATCTACACTCTTGAAGTATAGATTGAACCATTGTAAAGCAAATCAATTCGGCTTACACCGTTCACAGGCTTTTGAAAATTAGCTCCATCCGCTTGCAGAATTACTTTTGCATATATTTTGTTATCAACTAATGACACAACGCAAGGATATACACCTATTGGGTAAGGATTTGCATCCATCAGTCGACACTGCATCATGCAACAGTTCTGTCCTGCATCTTCGCCAAGATCAAGAGAATCATTTAATACACCGATTAAATACTGATTTGAGCCGTTGATATTTATTTTTTCTGTCAAATTACAATGAATGCCATCACCTGCGTTATAACCTCCAGCTATTGCAGTTGAGCAACCATCATTAGTAGCAAATTGATAAACGTTAAAAGGATTATGAGAAAAATTACTGACAATCCCTGCGGCAGTTGGTACAGTTCTTTTATATGCGTTTCCCTGATAGAAACCAGTTTTAAAAGCATTTACGATTGCATCTGCAAGTTCTAAGCAACCATTTTCGTTTGGATGAACGTTATCGCTCTGAAAATTTCCGTTGTTTTTCATAACAAAATCTACACCATTAAGAAAAACAGCTTTGTACTTTACACACTTTTTGTAGATGTTTTTTGTTATGAACATTTTTTCGTGATTTGAAAAACTATTTTTAAAATTTCCAATACATCCAACATAAATTGTAGCGTTTGGAAAACTTGCTTTTGCCCTTGTGATAAAGGTAGAAATTGCATTTTCAAGAGTTGATGCAGTGATTCCATTGTCATTACAACCCCCACAAACAATGATGCTTTTTATTGCTTCTTTATTAGTTATATCTGCAATAGCTCTGTTTAAGTAAGTCAAAAATGTGTTTGAAGTAATTCCCACAAAACCAATAGACCCTTGAGAATATTTGTGGCATGTTATTCCTGTGTAATTTTCAAATAAATCCTGCCAGCTATAACCCGTTCCAACTACTGAACTGACAGCGTATGAATCACCGATTAAAATACATTCATTTGCATGATCTGTATTTAGCATTGAGTTAATTTCATTGATTGATTTATCTACGTCATTTAATCTGTTACGAGCTTCTGAATCTTTGATGTAAATTTTTTCTGATGAGTCTTTGAATTCAAAATTCGATACATATTTCATGCTTAATTCTCTCCTTTACTTAATGTACATTGTCATTTCACTTTCGGTATATGTGATTAATGCTTTACTATCAGCAGTACTCTGTGCTGCTTTTGCTTTCGTTAATGCAGTATCAGCAGTACCCTGTGCAGTATTTGCCAAAGTAATGGCATTATCAGCATTTTCACGTGCAGTTGTATCTGCAATTTCAAGTAAAGTTCCATTTAAATTAATATTTTTTAATAATGACATATTTTTTCTACCTTTCTATCTTTCTATAATTGACATTGTTGAGTCATCATCACTATATACATGTACATCAAAATTGGTCATTGCCGTAAATAGGTAAATCGACTCGTCCGGTTCATTGTAAAAAGCTGATAAAATTAATCTTGCATAATTTTCTTTAATCCATTGGTTTACAATAGATTCTGTCTGCTTTTCAATGCCTTTTAATACGTTGTTACTTTCTTTTGAAATTTTGATAAGCCAATCCAAATTCATGTCTTGCATGCTTGTTTGAGGGTAATAGTTAATCATGTATATTTTCTCCTTTTTAATAAACTAAAAGCAACAAATCATTTGCAAATAATCCTGTGCAATAGTCAATAAATGATTGCTTTCTCAAGCTCATTTCGCTTTCCATCATTTGCTGTGTGGTAGTCACACCGATGTTTCCATGAATACGTCCAGAATGTTCTGTGTTACCTTTTTCTGTGTTTACATCTTTTCGTCCATATGAGAATTCGTTTGTATTTGCTCCTGAAGTGGTAATTTGTGTCTGGTTTCCATATGTCATGATGTCCTGTTCACTAGGATCATACCCGGAAGAATTGAATGCACTTACTTTCTGCTCATTGGTGTCTGTGCCTGTCTGCTTTGTTGTGCTTCCCTGTCCTGCCGTTTGTTTATTGCTGTCAGTTCCCGAGAGTTGTGTTTCTCTTGTAATGTTTGGAGAGTCAGTCCAGTTTTCCTGTCGATCATAATTTTCAACTGGGTTGTACTCTAATTTTTCCAGAAGATCATACACCTTTTCTATGCTGTTTTTCCATTTTCTACTCCATGCAGGGATTGCAGTGTTTTTCATAAAATCCCAATCCGGGTATAGAGGTTCACAAGAACCATAAGACAAAATTAGTGAATCAATAAAATTCTGTTTGTCTGCATTTTTTGGAAAATCCATAGCATCAAACAAGGTTTCATCCCAGTTATACAACCCTGCAATGGTCATGGTATAATTAGCCATTTTCATTCACCACCTTAACCGTGCTGTAATTTTTTAATTTAATTGACAAGTTTAATGTTGGGTATAATCGATTTGCGTCATCTACACCCTGCTGCAACGTTTCCAACCAAGTGGTAAGTCTTGTCACGCTCTCAACGTCATTTTTTTCCGTTTCAAGTACATTTAGTCGTTCTTTTTTGTCAGAACCTACCGATGGGATGCCAACTTCTGTATCAAACTGATCTAAAAGTTTTTCAAACGTTTCAATCAGTTCTGGTGCAATAAAGTTGTTTTTCAAATCTTTATTAAAAGAATCCCACAATTCACTTTTTCCGGGCTTAAGATCATCAGTTTTTATGCTTGCATCATAGGCAACCGCTGGTTTGCCTGCCTGCACACTATCATAGATTTTTTTCAACGTCTGTGCTCCTGCTTTGTTTTTTGCGGCCATGAGAAATGCAAGTTTTGAATTAAAAATATTCATATCAAATGCACTTGCCACCAACGCAAGCTTATAAGAATAGTAACCAATTATGTCAAAAATTCCGCATCTGTTAGGCTTTAAATACAAAATTGCACAATCTTTCCCAATTTGCATACCGTCTTTTTCAAGGGAACCAGAATCAGCAACAGAATGAATTTCTGCCATTGTAGGCTTACAATAAATGTTGTACCCGTATAAAGTACAAATTTGAGCTACTAACCCATATAAATCAGTGTTAGTAATACAAATGAATCCAGCACCAAGTAAGACAAATTTGAAATAGTCGATGTCAAAAGTAGCATTGTACTTTATATCAAATACCGATGCTACACGCTCATATAGCATGCGATCAAACATGTCTGTATATCTGCTATCTGCTTTGATTCCTGCAGGTTGCCAGTAATTTTGGACTAAATTAATTTTTTCCATTCCTTGTGGTATCCACATTTTTTACCTCCTATTCATAATAAAAGCCATTATTTAAAAAATTATTCACTGCATCTTGATCTCCGGAATAACCATTGATAGGTACAGATGCATTTCTGCATTTTAGGTACCCTGATAAAGTGTTTATTTTTCTCCTATTCCCATCCGCATAACCCTCTGTTGGTGGGTATGGTACGATGGAAGAACAAGTGTAAGTATATTGAGCTGCATCTTTACTACTAAGTATTGCAGTAATGGATCCATTTGAACCAATGATAGATGAATCAGGTGTAAGTCCTCCTTTAATGCTTTCTAATCCACTTGTTGTAGCACCAATCACATTTCCAGTCGCCAACTGTAATCCTGTATTAGTTGCAGCATTTAAAATCGTTGATGGATTATTAGTAGCAAATCCAATCTGAATTGGTACTGATAATTTAGTTTGAAAATGAGCTAAATCATTTTGCCCAGAACGCAACCAAACTTCGCACAATCCCGACACTGCATCGTAATAGTAATCTGCTGTCAATTGGTCATTAGCGGTTTTTGTAATATCAATCTGTACCACTCCAATAAAAGGAAGCTTTACAAAATACCGACTGAAATTGCTGTTCCAGTACTGAAAATGATACCTGTTATAACGTGAGTTAGTTATCCCTATATCATAAGTAAAATTGACAGATGGCGCATTGGTACCACCTATTACATTTGCATTAACTTTTGAATCCCAAAAGCCCAATTTTACGGTGTCAGCTGCATGATAAAAATTTCCGATCGTAATAGGGCACCAGTCTATGCTCAAAATATACTTAAATGGGTCAAAAAACAGTTTGGTAAAAGCATCTTTTAATGCATCCCCCCAACTGCCGTCTGACCACATAAAAGCCAAAAGATTGTCAAGCTGTTCTTGTGTCATGTAATAGAGGGTAATTCCCTCATATGAGGTTGTTCTTACAATGAAATTACCACTGTAACCATTTGGAAATAAACCAACAGGTTCAGCAATGATGGTTGCATCTTTTTTCCAACTATCGTCAGGCAAATATAAGGCATCCGGATATAGCAATGATTGATAGCTTGAGCGTTCAATCACGCATGTATAATTTCCAATCTCTTCCTTATAAGTGGCAAGCACATCCTCTGTGCATGACACCTCAATTTGCGCTGCATTAATAGACGTTACACTATTAATAAAATAATAATGGTCATTCCATTTTGCATAGTTGAAATTTAAAAATTCATTTAGTCCATAATGCAAAACAAATGTAGGGGACTGAAATGTAGTCCCCCTTTTTAGATCAACAGACACACTCGTTCCCTCATTTGGTCTTGCTGTACTGTTTGATTTCTTTGAAAAATTAAAAAAATCTACATTGATCATTTTATATAAACGTCCTTTCCTTTAACAGCACAACACCAACCAGATGGAATTTTAATCCAGATACAATCATCTTTTTCAATTACATCTTTACAAGTAACCACAGTTCCTTTTTTCAAACAACCATCTGCAAAAGCATGTTGCATTCCGTCAAGCGTGAGTTCATTTCGTGATTTTATGTTTCCTCCTGCTGACCATCTTACATGCAAATGATCGACCTGAACTGTATACATGTGTCCGACTTTGTATACATCTTCCTGTGTTTCATCCCACCACCGTCTTACAAGTTTAAGATCAGATCTTCGTGTAACCTTTGAAATTACAACACCTTTACCGGGATTGTTTTTTGTATTATTTTTTCCACCTCTGGATTCAATCATTAATCCATTGCCAACGTAAACAGCGCAATGAGTGATTTTATTTGTTGAAGAACCAAAGAAAAGGCAGTCACCCGGTTCCTGCATTCCAATAGGAATGTTTTTACCTATTTTAGAAAAACCCTGTGCTGTCAATCTTGGTACTTCGTAACCTGCATTATTTGATGCCGCATATAAAGCTCCGGAGCAATCATAGCCACCCTCACACATGTGTTCACCACCCCAGACATAAGGTTTTCCTAACAATTTTTTAAAACTGTCAATCAATTCATTAGGTTTCATTTTTCCAGCCTCTCAATCAGTGTATTCATTTTTTCAAGCGCAACTGTGTTATTTTTGATAACTTCACTTAGAGTATCAACTTCATTTTTATGCTGCTCATTCAGCTTATCAACTCTTGAATTTGTCTGATCGTACATGTACTTAACAAAGTATGCCATTACACAACAGGCAACGATTGGAAAAACATAGTTTCCTAAAATGGTAAGTAAAGTGTCAGTCATTGCTTATTTCCCCTCTCCCATTACGTAAAGGATTCCGTTGTGTGTATAGTTATTCCAGTAGTTTTTTCTGGAATGAACATACATGTTCCAATAACCACCAGCACTGTTAAAAGGTGTTGTGTCAGCATAATCAAATTGATACTGTACACCCATTGCTCTACGATCATAAAGTACTCCAAGTACATAAGGCAGATTGACTTCTGTTTCTGCCTGTTTTGCATTACCAGTTGAAACGTCCAAAATTGACGGTGTAATCTGTATTGCACTTGGTTCATCGGCTGACTGCCACCAGTTCACCAGTTCTTTGTTTTCAATTGTAAGTTCTTTATCATCAAAAACCCACGGCAACACCTGTGTTGTTGAATCAATCCAAAATTCAGAAAGCATAAGCAACCGCTGGTTTTCTTTGCGGGTGAATCTCATAATCGGATTGTAACCTGTAATGTTAGCATGATACTTTGCTGATCTCTCCGTAAGTTTTTCAGAATCCAGTTTGATTCTGGCAATTACAAAAGCCATGAAGTCTTTTTTGTAGGTGGTCAGCAGCTGATTTCTTGTGTATTTTGTACCATTTTTTGTGTTAAATTCTGCTGTAAGGTCGACTTCTTCTCCCATGCTGGAAAGACCTGCCATATAATTTAGCATAGTTGCACGTCTCCCAGATTCACGATCTGTTTCAATATCATTCCGAAATTCAATCATTACTGCCTCGTAGAAGCGCATAAATTCTGCTTCACTTGTAAAAGCCTGTGCAATCTGATTACGAAATCTTGTGATATGACGTTGCAAAACTTTTGTACCGTAAAATTTAAGCTCAAGTACCTTAGGCTTGTTAATTTTATACATATCAACAGAATTTCCATCGTCCAACTGTGTAGGATTGAGATCTGTGTTCCAATCCTGTGAGGCTTCTGCATCCTGTGTCAGTGCTGTGATCTCACGTGTGATTGCACCCCACTGTCCGTAAGTCTGCTCAACTGCTGCCAATTTTCCAGTGTATTTTTCATTTGAAAAATAAGTGTAAGCAAACACCGTACTAAGTGCTTTTAGTGTGTTTTCTACACCAGTTCTTAAAAGTGTCTCACCTACTGACACAAAAGAACTTGTGTCTGTTGCAGTAAGATTTTCACGTCCGGTTGCCTGTTTTGCAACCGCATTAATGAGAGTATAGGCATCTTGCGGTGTAAAGTCATTTACTGCCATTTTTTATTTCCCCTTTCCTAGTTCATAATCTCCATCATACGCTTTGCAATCTGGTCTGCTGTTTCTGGCTGACTATGTTTAGTCTGCAATCCTGTTGCTGCAAGGTTGCCAGCCTGAATCACGTTTGTAAGATTTGTGATAGCATTTAATAAGGCTTCATTCTGCTGTGCTGGCTGTGTCTGCTGTGTCTGCTGCACCTGCTGTGTCTGCTGTGTCTGCTGCACCTGCTGTGCTGGCTGTGTCTGCTGCACCTGCTGTACCTGCTGTGCTGGCTGTGTCATGCCAAGAATTTCTGATTTTGTAAAACCTGCCTGTGTCAATGCAATTACATCTTCAATTTTCATTTTTTCTTTCCTTTCTGCCACGGTTAAAAAAATAGGAAAGCACTTATGGGTTACCGTCCCGTGGCTTCTGCTTCCGGCAGTTGGTTCAGCCTTGCTTTCCTATTTATGATTCTACAACTATTTGAATATTCTGTCAATAAAAAATTTGCAGTTCATATTCTGGTAACTTATTCTATTTGTTATGATGAAATTATAAATATAGCTGTGAAAAGTCCTAAGCCGATTTCTCCCGTGTTCTGTATCTTCATAATTATCTTTGCATGATCCAGAAATATGCTCACAAACATAAAGCTTTGCTTCTGATTTATGTTCATAGATTCCAAAATTTGCAATTGTGCAAATCAATTTATATTGACGCAAATCTTCTGAATTAACTGCACTTGTATCATCATAAGCAAATTCATTGTCTAATGCCATACTTGCAAATTTGCTTTTTCGGTTGATTGCCTTATAAAGTGCAGTAGTTTCTTTTTTCTCACTGATCGGTGATCTGTTAATCAGAATTATCATTATACCTGCATCTGGAAGCAGTGCAAACTCCTGACCTTTCTTTTTCATTCTTTCTAAGTAAGGTAACAAGCCAAACGCATTTATAATAGGATTATCCAAAGTATTACTGTTTGAAGCCAACCACCAACGGAAAGGTTTTTTTCCTTTTAATTCACGATTAGAGCTGATTGTTTCTACGGCATTAAGAAAAGCCTCTTCCTCTCCATTCATTTTTTTAGCCATTTCTTCTGGGATAAATTCATCGTAAAAACCCTCCGTAAATTCTGAACCTGAAAATCCTCTATTATTTTGCATTGTTGTTAAGGCGAAAGCCTCACCGCGGTATTCAGTATTTCCATCCGGTAATTCTTCCTCTAAAATGATACGATTTTTTTCACCTTTTACAGAACGAAAATAGAAACAATGACCAGAATCAATGTTTAAATCAATCCAAGGATTTTTCTTTTCTGCCATGACTGATTCAAGCTGCGTGACAGTTCTACGCATATAAACTATGCTCTCATTTTTTGAAAAAACATCATTGATAAAATGATTAAAAATCCCGTAGGTTTTTCCAGTTCTTCTTGCACCAATTATAAAAATAAAATTAATCTTATTTTTATCGGCAATCCGTACAAGTTTGGGGACATCTAGCCAACCGTCATTTTGATAAATGTTCATAGAAAATACTCCTTTTTTAAGGGGGGGTACAATACCCCCCCTAATTAAATTGTTTACTGAAATTCTTCACTTGTGTTGTTTGAGTTGGAACCCTGCTCATTATATTTTTTGATGCAAGCTTTTTCCAACTGTGCTTTCCAATCTTTATCCAGACTGTATACTGAATTGTAGTATTTATTGTCTTTTCCCTTAGATGACGGAAAAGACAAGAACAACCCATTTTTTCCTTTAACCAATGACAAACCTTTTACGATCAGCACTTCATCTAATTTTAATTCGATAAATGCTTTTGTGTTACTGTTTGCTGATTCATACTTTCTTACTGTGATTTTTACGTTCATGTTTTTTCTCCTTTTTAAAGATAAATAATAAAGTTAAATAAAATATATACCAATCCAACAATATACCCAAACAAGGCAAGAGTTAGAAAAAGTAACTTAAGAAAATCTTTGTTTCTCATTATGCCCCCCCATTTAAAATAACTTGTGAAGCCCACGTTTATTTTGTGATAAAATTGCAATCAAATGTTTATCAGGATTCCCCGGTCCTGGTGGGGTAGGTCCTGGTGGGTTTCCAGTATAAATTTGATACCATTTATTTGCATACTCTTTTCTTCTATCAACATGATTTACTGTAGGGTCACGACTAGGTCGTTCATATGCTACCATAAATAAAACAGCTAACTTATCCGGGTTCCAACCCATACTATTTGCCCTGAACTGCTCCGGTGTAATCCCGATCATGTCATAAGTTGCTCCAGATGATAAATAAGGTGTGATAAAGGCTCTTGTTGTATACCATTGATTTCTCAAAGTGAATAGTTCACCATCTAAACATCGACATTGAACTGTACCATTTGTATAAGGACTTAAACCAAGCTGTTGGCAAGCGTCAATCAAATCACTTTTGGGTGTCCATTGGAATATCCCATATCCGCCACCACCTCCTTCTTCTACACGTCCGGGATTGATTCCTGATTCTGCATTTGCATTTCCTGCCAATGCAGAAATTGTACTTATATTGTAACCAAGTCCAGTAAATACAGAGCCAAAAATACTACCATTATTTTGTGTTTCAGCTTCTGTTAATGCTCCTGATCTGCTAATCCATTCTGTCATTCTTTCTCCTTTCTAATCAAAAATAGGTATATCCATTTCAAATTTTAACGGCAATCCAGTCTCTTTATCATAGGGGATTGTATGATCCAATTCATATTCTGTATCAGTTAATCGTATTGCACAACCATACTCTATTCTACTTCCATCCATTTCTATTTTTCTAATTTCTGGAATATTAATGTATTCTGTTTTCATTTTCCATTTTGGTACTTTATCTGGATTGGCTTTTTTAAAGTTATCCTGGAATATTTTTGAATTACTGAAAATAAATCCTTTTTTAAAGTTTGTAATATCATCATTAAGACAATATACTCCATCTTTCGGAACTCCTGCCACTGTAATATGCAGATTACCTTTTTCTCGATAACAATAACGTTTGCTACCATGAGTGATAAATTCTGTGTACTCACCGTCAAAATCAGCGATTCCAAGCCTAAATTCCTCACCATTATATTTTACAAGTCCTACATTTCTTTCTGTACTTATTCTGATTATTTCATCATTGTATGATTTTAATTTTTCCATATCCCATTCATACCCTTTTACGCTGTCTGTGTCAGAATACATCCATTTACCACAGCATGCTCCTAGCTTATACAGATTTTCCTGTGCATATGCAGTAACCCAGCACCCCCATTGAAAAGGAAGAAAGCTATTTCTGCTTTTGTAAAATTTCTCAAGTAATTCCTGTTCCTTATCTTCAGGAATTTCACTTGACCATTCCGCCGTCTGAAAATTTTCCTCACAAATTTGTTGAATGATTCGTTGCACCATCATCCCATAGATACCATTAATCTCCCCCTTTGAAATCATGTAAAACACAGGATCACTATATTTTAACGTTGATTTGTTATAATACAAGCTCATTACATAATTTATCAACCACTCTGGCAGGTAGTCTTTTTCTGCCCGCATAACACTTGCTACGTCAGCACTATCATAATCATATGATTCAAGAATGACTTGCAAATCTGGGTCGGTAAAAGGATAAATTACTATGTCTGCATTTACAATTTTTCCATTATCTAAATTTTCAGCAAAAATACTTTTTTGTGTTCGTCCATCAGCATCAGGAAACACACATGCTTTTGCTTTATGAAATGCCATAGGTGGCATTGCGCATTCCTTTTTCAATCTTACATTTGTTAGACGAATATATCCAGAAAAGGCATAATCTTCTTTTAATTCCAAAATATCTTTTAATGTCAATCCATCTGTATAGACAAATTGTGTCATTGGATATTTTTTGTAGCATATGACTGAAGGATAACTGCTTGCAAAATCATAACATTGCATTCTTTTTGTAATTAATCGATTTACAAAATAGCGGTTTGCATGAGTATAGCCACCGTGGTAACAATCTAATAGCTGTTTATACTGTTCCAAAGATAGCTGCATTTGCAGAAATTTTTTTCTCCATTTCTTATCTTTTCGGCTTTCTGCTCTTGCCTTATTCCGGATAAAACCTGTATTTGTTAAGGGTACATTTGCTACTGTATATCCTCTATCTGCAATGTATTTACGCAAAGCCTTACATAAGGCTATAGTATCAGTACAGACATAAATTATTTCTTTTGAAGTCCTGCCAGAATCAGGAGTACGAAATTTTTTATAATCCCATGCTCCTACTGCTTTTGCAGTAGTACCCATGTCTTGACATAAGCGTTCAAGTGATCGCTGTGTTAAAATTTGACTGTCACGAAACTCTATTCCATAAGTAGTCCAATCCATGAAGATGTACCTATGCGTTTTTGAAGCAAGACTTCGATCAGGTTCACCCCATTTAGAAATCATGTGATTACGCAAAAACATATAATCATAGGGAAAATTATGAATATAAAAACGAACTAGATGCTCTTTATCTGCATGCAACATGTCAGCAATTCGATCTATTGTATTAACCAGATCATAAACATGATTGCCGTATATGCAACAATCATTTTCGATTGTAATAGTCCAATCAGTGATAAAACCAATGTCCTTTTTATCAAAAACATAAGTTTCCGTATCTACAGTTATTATTTTTTCATAAATAGTTTGATAATGACCTGCATTACTTCTTTTTATAAAATCCCCAGCAAATAGTCGCATATAATCATAGTTTTTAAAATAAATCACTGGATAACCTGCGACTACCATTTTTTTTACCTACTTTCCTTTATATTTTAATGCTTCTGCTTCTGATTTAAAACCTAGTGCTTTTGCAATTTCACTTGCTTTACTTCTATCTTGGAGGCCTCTAAATTCATCCAAAATATTTTTTAGTTCACTAATGTCATAACCAGACTTATTTATGATTCTAAGTGCCTGTTTAGATGAATATAATGCAGATAACTCTTGAAATTCAATACTTCTAATGAAATCCGCTAATTCTTGATTAGATTTAAACCTAATACCATAGCGCTCATACATAGTTTGCACTCTTGCAGTCATAACTTCATTCCAACCCTGTACAGTAGAACTTTTCTCTTTTAAAAGTTTCTGCATAGCAGAAACTTCTGTTCTTGGGAGATGCTTGTAAATGTTCAAGTTTTCCGGTATTCGTTTTGCTCCTCCAAAAAATCTATTAAGAATATTCTGATAATCTGCATAAGCTCCACCTTGTGTAAGACCTTTTGCCTCTAAACGCACCATCCGCTGATTAATCCTCTTTGCTAATTTTCGTCTTAACTGCAACAGTTCAGACGTTGTCAATGTCTTTACATTTACGTTTTGACCGCTTGTTGTAAGTGGGATTTTTCTATTCAAGTCACACTTCCTTTCCATACTTATATAAAGCACAGCCACAAATATAAAATCTTAAATATAGAATTTCTACCTTTGGTTCATAATAAAATAAGCTGTTACGCAATTTTATGTTCACAAAGCTAAGTGAGCGGTACAAGTAAAGATTGCTTATATCTTTTATGATTTGAGTTGAGGTTTTTTCAACAACGAATAATTTATCTAAAATTTTTATATGACATACAGGTTTATGATGCTTTGATGAATTGCGTACCTTTACAATTTCAATTCTTAATAGTGCGTCATCTGTTATGATTATTGGTCCAATATCCAGTCTAAATATATTTAAAGCATCTATTTTTGTATTTGTATATTTTACACGCTTCATTCTTTTTTCTCCTTTCTTGTTTCTGATTTATTTGTTAATCACATTTTATCCCAATTGACATAAAATGTCAAGTCAGACAATTTAATA
>ERZ791846.774-NODE-774-length-13071-cov-4.46873_pt1 | contig 13071 bp, 11 predicted proteins | sample MGYA00510289_ERZ791846 | MGnify/ENA primary metagenome ERZ791846 (study PRJEB30046, sample SAMN00715274) | human gut metagenome | study: EMG produced TPA metagenomics assembly of the A metagenome-wide association study of gut microbiota in type 2... | reverse complement strand
AATCCATATATCTGATTACGATATTTACTGGCGGATGAAATGAATTTGCGAAAGAATCTTGACACTACCAATTTTTTTCGGTATGAAAAATTGTTCGTGGCGGGCCGCCTTGAACAGGACGGCCCCTACGAAGGCCCCGGTTGGGGCTTTTTTCGTCATCTTTAAAAATTCTTTTTTCACGAGAAGCATTCAGTGCTTATTTTTGGTATAATGAAAATAACTGAATTACCATCTACTGAATGTTTATGAGGTGATATTATGATACGTCATTTAGAAGTAAGTTCTTTCAAATCATTAAGAAAAGCCAGCTTAGATTTTAGTAATATAAATATATTTATTTTTCTTTGCTTTTTACTTGTTGTTGCCGTTATCGCCGTGATTTGGTGGCATTCTATGCAGAATGGTGTGGCTTCACATGCTGAGAGCCGGCGTATGCTGGCTTTTGCCTTGTCACATCTTCAGGGGACGCGGCTGGCATCGTATTTAAGTGACGGGCATATCCGGCGCTTGGCGCATTTGACGGAATATACAACGCTGGGAATGGTATTGAGCGGCTTTTCTGTTTTAGTTTCGCGACGTCCTCATAAAGTCTGGGTGCTCTTGATTGGAATTGGCGTGGCAGCAATTGATGAGTATATCCAGTCGTTTTCCGGTGGCCGGACATCGACCTGGCATGATGTGGTACTCGACGGAATCGGTTGTATGGTGGGGATTTTTTTGGTCCTGGTCATCCGGGGAGTGAAGCGGGGCATTTGTGCCATACGAAGATAGGGCCAGTGGCCTGCGTTATTATCAAGTTCGCTCGTATATGATATAATTAATCTTATAATTGAATTATATTAAGGATACATAAGGAAGGTGGTTCGGTGAGTCGTATGGATCGGAATTTTGTGGTATCACAATTTACGCGGTACGTCCAGGGCTTTGACCAGAAGGAAGAAGGCGTCCGGCTGAAGTATGCTCATTCTTTGCGGGTGAGCGGGTTGTGTGAACAGATTGCTCTGAGTCTGGATTTGTCTCAGGATGATGTGGATTTGGCCTGGCTCATCGGCGTCCTCCACGATATCGGCCGCTTTGAGCAGCTGCGGGAGTATCATACGTTCGTCGATTATCGGTCCATGGACCATGCCAAATACGGGGCGCATTATTTGTTTGCTGACGGTCATATCCGCGATTTTCTGGACGATATGAGTCAAGATAATGTGATTTGTATGGCTATTGGCCAGCATAATGTCTATCAGCTTCGCCGGGATTTGACGCCGCGGCAGCAGCTCTTTTGCCAGCTCATCCGTGATGCCGACAAAATCGATATTTTCCGGGTTTATGTCATGTATATGTGCCAAAAGAAGAATATCTGGAACGTCGACTGGTCTGACTTTGAAAACCAGCCTATTTCCGATGTCGTCATGGCTCAGGCCCGCCAGGGAAAACTGGTGCGGACGCAGGATAAGAAGACCTTCATGGACTTTTATGTCGGTGCCCTCTGCCTCTATTTTGATTTAGTCTATCCCCGGAGCCGGCAGCTGGCGCGGGAACAGGGCTATCTCGATAGGCTCCTCGATTTCCATTCGCAGAACGCCGATAGTGAAGGTAAATTGGAAGAAATCCGTCGTTTGATTCGCAGGACGGGAACATTGCCTCAGCCTTCATTTATTGATACAATATATAGAAATATGTAGTATATATTTGATTGATGACAAAATGATTATTGTATCCTTAGTAGTAGGGGGCTTAAAATTATGGAAATATTGATTACTGGCGGTGCTGGGTTCATTGGGTCACACATTTTGGCACAGCTCCAGGGACGGCGCGATATGGACGTCGTCGTGTTTGACAATTTGTCCAGCGGATCCAAAGAACATGTACCGGCTGGGATGGAACTGGTAGAAGGCGACGTCTGCGATGAAGCGGCTGTAGATGCCCTTTTTGCCGACCATCACTTTGATGCCGTCATCCATTTGGCGGCCCAGACGATGGTCCCGACTTCAGTGGAACAGCCTGTCCTCGATTGCCGGATTAATCTGGAAGGCGTCCTCCACGTGCTGGAAGCCTGCCGGATCCATGGCACAGGGCATATTCTCTTTTCGTCCAGTGCCGCTGTCTACGGCGACAACCTCCATATCCCCCTGAAGGAAACGGAACGGCTCGTGCCGACGTCCCCTTATGGTATCACTAAGATGGCGACGGAACATTACCTGCGGGTCTATCACGAATTATATGGCATGGATGCGACGGTCTTCCGCTTTGCCAACGTCTATGGCGAACGGCAGGGCGAAAAGGGCGAAGGCGGCGTCGTCAGCATTTTCTGTAAGCTCTTGTCCCAGCATCAGGGCCTTACGGTTTTCGGCGACGGCAACCAGACCCGCGATTTCGTCTATGCCGGCGATATTGCCCAGGCCATTATCCGGGCGCTGCCGCTCAAAGGCTATCATACGATGAATGTCTCGACGGGCCAGGAAACGAGTGTCAACGATTTGATCCATAGCTTTGAAAAAGCCGTTGGCTATCCGGTAGAAGTAACTTATACGGCGCCCCGGACGGGCGATATTCTGCGGTCGGTCCTCGGTAATGGTGCCTTGAAAGCGAACCTGGATTTTGTACCGGCAATGGATTTGGAAGAAGGAATCCGCCGGACCTATGAATGGTATCAGGGGCAATGGGCGCAGTGAGGCATTTTTCCTTGACAGGCTTCCCAAAACATGACACAATGAATTAGATATGCCTATATTTATATACAGGAGGGGTAGCCTATGGCAGATGATCGCATCATTACGGCTTTGGATGTCCATTCACTGGAGGATATGAAGAAGCTCGTAGAAACCCTTGGCGACAGTGTTTCTTTTTATAAAGTCGGCATGGAACTGTTTTACAGTGCTGGTCCCGATGCAGTACGGTATTTGAAAGACCAGGGAAAACATGTTTTCCTCGACTTGAAGGTCCACGATATTCCCAATACGGTAGGCCAGAGCATCCGTGCCCTGACCCGTCTCGGCGCTGACCTCATGACGCTGCACGGTACGGGCGGCCGGGCCATGATGGAAGCGGCTGCAGAAGCCGTCCGCGATGAAGCGGCCAAGCTGAATATCGAACGGCCTCGCCTTTTGGCTGTGACGGTATTGACCAGCATCGATGAAGATGCGTGGAAAGAAATCGGCGGCAAGTACAGCATTGCCGAATCGGTCAAGAACCTGGCGAAACTGGCCAAGGAAGCCGGTATCGACGGGACCGTTTCTTCGCCGTATGAAGCCAAGGAAATCCGGGAAATGAATGGTCACGATTTCCTCATCGTCACGCCGGGCATCCGTCCGACCTTTGCCGTCGCCAACGACCAGAAGCGGTTCACGACGCCGTCCCAGGCTTTGCGCGACGGGGCATCCCATTTGGTCATCGGTCGTCCGATTACCAAGGCTGCCGATCCGAAAGAAGCAGCGGAAAAGATTTTAGCAGAAATTCAGGGGGTATAACCAATCATGATGACAGAAGAAGAAGTAAGACAGTTATTAGTAGAAACGAAAGCCGTTCTCGAAGGTCATTTCCTGTTGACGTCGGGCCTGCACAGCCCGCTGTACGTTGAAAAATTCAACGTTCTCCAGCATCCGGAATATACGGAAAAGCTCTGCAAGGAATTGGCAGAACGTTTCAAGGACCAGAACGTCCAGACCGTCATGGGTCCTATGACCGGCGGCATCCTGCTGGCTCATGAAGTCGGCAAGGCACTCGGTACGCGGGCTATCTTCACGGAACGTGAAAAGGGCGTTATGACACTGCGCCGCGGTTTCCACATCGAACCGGGTGAACGCGTCCTCATCGTCGAAGATATCGTCACGACTGGCGGTTCCGTCCAGGAAGTCGTCAATGTCGTCAAGAAAGCCGGCGGCGTCATCGTCGGTGTCGGCCTCCTCGTCGACCGCAGCGGCGGTAAAGCTGAATTCGGCGTACCGAAAGATAAAGTCCAGGCTCTCCTGCATTTGACCGTCCCGACGTACAAACCGGAAGAATGCCCGCTCTGCAAACAGGGCATCCCCATGACTGAACGGGGCAGCCACCATCTGAAATAATCTGGGTCAGGAGATGTTTTGTTCATGGAAATGTTATCGGCCATAGCGCCTTTCTTCGTGGCTGGCCTGCTGGGGACGGTGTTCGCCCGTTTTACGGGTATCAATATGAGCATGTGCGTCCTCCTCATGTTCTTGTACATGGGGGCCAAGCCTGTCGAATGTATTGCCGCTATGTTGATGTTTAATGTCTTTACGTATTTTACGGTGTACTCTCAGCTCCACGTCATGAAGATCAAGAGTTTCACCTTTTTCCCCGGCGTGCGCCTGACCATCCCGATTTTGATCACCATCGCCCTGGCTGCGCTCAATCCCTTCATTGGCATCGTCTTTTTCGTCTTTACCTTCCTCATGGAAATCTTTGCCAAGATTTATAAGGAAATGGATGCCAAGTCGCGGCCGACGAAAGGGAAAATCGGCCAGATGGTCGTCATCGCCGGTATCCTGGTGACTATCGGTGCAGCTATCGTCCAGTTCATCCCGGAAAATTACTACTACATCGTCGGCGGCGTGACCATCTTGATTTACGCCTTCGTCATGTGGAGGACGGGAGACCGCCGCAAGGGGACGGCCTGGTGGGATAAGATGCTCTACGCATCGACGTTCCTCACCGGCCTGAGCGGTATCGACGGGACCGATTGGCTTACGGCGATGCGCCGCAATCCCGAATCGGTATTGTCCAAGTGCTATCCCATCGTCATCAACGGGGCCATGATCATCGGCCTGCTGGCGTCGTATGCTATGTACCAGTATTTCTCGCTGGGCGCCCTGTTCGCTACTATCGGCTCGGCCGTCGGCATCCGCCTGTTCGGCTTGTATGAACATAAAGAAAAGGGAAGCTTCTCGTACCTCACCCTGGGCATTGCCGTCCTGGCAGCCCTGGTGTTCATGATCATCCAGCCAGTACCGACGGGATTCCCCGTCGTACCCATGGCCGACCAGACGGGATTCTTTGATTTTTAGTTTTGCAAAAAAGCGCTGTCTTCTATGGCAGCGCTTTTTTTGCAAGGCTCCCTTTATAGGGGAGCTGGCCGCCGAAGGCGGTCTGAGAGGTTGTTTTTTTTCGGAAAACGGCGAGCAACCTCTCAGTCAGCTGCGCTGACAGCTCCCCTATGAGGGGAGCCAGGGGCGACCTGCGTTCTTTCAAATATTAGCAGGAAAACGGCGGGATTTGTCGAATATATTATATATGTCCTTATTTATGACTCATTTTTGTGTTTTGGATAAAGGGGGAATCCCTTATGAAGAAGAGTATTATCTTAGCCATGGTCGTGGCGGCTTTGGCTTGTGGGCCGGCCTGGGCCTATGATGAAGGGCTGGTTATGGGGCCGTATACGTCGATTCCGGGGCTGACGGCAATCCAGCAGTGCCAGCTGACCGTTGCCGGCAAGGTCATGGACCCGGCTGATGGAGCCGTATTACAGGAAAATAACGTGGTCATGATTCCTCTGCGTAAAGTGGCGGAACAACTCGGTTATACCGTGACCTGGGATCCTGACGACCAGAGCGTCCGCGTCGAAATGAATATCGCCTATATCATCGTCAAACCCGGTGAAGACTGGTACGAACGGATCGGGACGATCAAGAAGGTCAACTTGAACCACATCTTCCAGTACGGTGCCGGCCCGGTCAATGTCAATGGTACGATGTACGTCCCGGCCCAGCTCTTTGAAGCCTTTTACAACAGCGTCACCATTACGCCCCAGGCTGTGACCATTACGCCGGCCTCGACGGATTGAAGTCGTGAAAAAACGCTTGACTTTATAGGCCCTGGCCGATACAATATATAGAAGAATATGTGGCAGTCCCGTGAGGCTGTGCGATTCTAATACTTTCAGATTGTACCTTTAATATAGTCCGGAGAGGCTAAAAAGGGACATATTTTGCCATGCTTATAATATGACCTTTGCCCTGCGGCAGAGGTCTTTTTTTACAAGGAGGATTCGATGGTTAGTATACAGGGCAAAAGCCTGTTGGGGCTCCAGGGAGTACCGAAAGAAGAAATTGAGTTGATACTGCAGGTAGCTAAGAAGATGAAAGCCGTCGTCAACAGCGGGAATAAAAAATTATCCCTGCTCAAAGGGAAATCGGTGGTCAACATGTTCTGGGAACCGAGCACGCGTACGCGCGGTTCCTTTGAAATGGCTGCCAAGTATCTCGGCGCCGATGTCATCAACTTCACGCCGCGGGGAAGCTCCATCCAGAAAGGCGAAAGTTTCCGCGATACCCTGCTGACGGTAACGGCCATGGGTGTCGATGCCATCGTCATACGTCAGAAACAGGAAGGTTCGCCTTGGTTTGCCGACCGCTGCGTCGACCCGATCATCATCAACGCCGGTGATGGCGCCCACGAACATCCGACGCAGGGCCTCCTCGACATGTTCACCATTCAGGAAGTCAAAGGCCATATCGACGGCTTGAAGGTCGTCATCGTCGGCGATATCGACCACGGCCGCGTCGCCCGCTCCAATATTTACGGCCTCAAGACCATGGGTGCTGACGTCCACCTCGTCGGTCCGCGGACACTGCTCCAGCCGGAATTGGAAGCCATGGGCGTCAAAGTCCACTACGACTTGAAGGAAGCCATCCAGGATGCAGACGTCATCAACGTCCTGCGCATCCAGAAAGAACGCCAGGGCATCGGCTTCTTCCCCAGCGCCGGTGAATACAATTCGCTCTTCGGTATCAACCGCGACCGCCTCAAGTGGGCTAAAGACGACGTCCTCGTCCTTCATCCGGGCCCCATGAACCGGGGCATCGAAATCGAACCGGATACATGTTACAGCGAATTTTCTTCGATTCAGGAACAGGTCAAGAACGGCGTATCCGTCCGTATGGCCGTATTATATCTGACAATTATGGGAGGCGATGACGTTGACACTACTCGTTAAAGGCGGCAGAGTCGTAAATCCGGCCATGCAGCAGGATGAAATTTGTGACATTCTCATTGAAAATGGTAAAATTAAGGAAGTCGGAGCCAATCTGAGCGCTGACGGCGCCGAAATCTTCGACGCATCGGGCCTCGTCGTAGCACCGGGCTTCATCGATATGCACGTCCATCTCCGCCAGCCCGGCCAGTCCGGCAAGGAAACGATTGAAACGGGGACGAAGGCAGCAGCTGCCGGCGGCATCACCCGCGTTGCGACCATGCCGAATACCAAGCCGGTCATCGATTCGGCAATCATCGTCGACGGCATGAAGTATAAAATCGAACGGGAAGCCAAAGTCAAAGTCGAAATCATCGGCGCCATCTCCAAGGGCCTCCAGGACCAGGAACTGGCCGCTATGGGCGCCATGGCCAAAGAAGGCGTCGCCGCTTTCTCCGATGACGGCCGTTACGTCGAAAACTGCGATTTCATGCGCAAAGCCATGGAATATGCCAGCATGTTCCACAAGGTCATCATCGACCACTGCGAAGAACAGAGCCTCGTCGAAGGCGGCAACATGCATGAAGGCGTCGTTTCCAACGAACTGGGCATCAAAGGCCGTCCGGCTGTCGCCGAAGACATTGCCGTCGCCCGCGATATTTTCCTGGCCGAAGCGACACACACGCCGGTCCACATCGCTCACATCAGCACCAAGAACGCTGTCGAACTGGTCCGCCAGGCCAAGAAGCGCGGCGTCCAGGTCACGGCAGAAGTCACGCCGCAGCACCTCATCCTGACCGATGAAGCCCTGCGCACTTTTGAAACACGGTATAAAGTCAACCCGCCGATCCGCTCGGAAGAACACCGCGCAGCCTGCGTCGCCGGCCTGCAGGATGGCACCATCGATGCCGTCGTCACCGACCACGCACCGCATGAATGGGAAGAAAAGGACCAGGAATTCAACCTGGCTCCCAGCGGCTTCGTCGGCTTGGAAACGAGCGTCGGCGCCATGCTGACTTATATGTATCATACGGGTCATATCGACCTCATGACTCTGGTCAATGCCATGTCGACGGCACAGGCCAAGATCCTCGGCCTCGATGCCGGTGTCATCGCACCGGGCAAGGATGCCGATTTGACCGTACTCGATCTCGATAAAGAATGGACGGTAGATTCCTCGAAATTCTATTCTAAGGGAAAAGCGTCGCCTTTCGATGAAATGATTTTCAAAGGCAAGGCCGCAGCTACCATCGTCAATGGTGAAATTGTAATGAAAAACGGGGAGGTTTTATAATGAAAGGTGTCCTCATATTAGAGAATGGACAGAAGTTTTATGGCAACATGCTGATGGATGAACCGGCTGTCGGCGAAGTTGTCTTCAATACGGGCATGACAGGCTATCAGGAAACGTTCACCGATCCGTCCTATGCCGGTCAGATCATTACCATGACCTACCCGCTCATCGGTAACTACGGTTTGTTCCACGAAATCGAACAGGCCGACCGTCCCTATGCTGCCGGCTTCATCGTCAGCGAGCTCTGTGAAGAACCGAGCAACTGGCAGAACGAAGGCAAGCTGTCTACCTTTATTATGACACACCACATCCCCTGCCTCTACGGCGTCGATACGCGTGCCATTACGCGGGCCATCCGCAGCCAGGGCGTCATGAAAGGCGTCATCGTGCCGGAAACGATGGAAGAAAGCGCTATCAAGGAACTCTTCGATACGCCGCTGGAAACGCAGCTCGTCCGCCGCGTCACGACGCGTGAAATCAAGCACATGGGCGATGGCCGCTTCCACGTCGCCGTCATGGATTACGGCGCCAAAGCCAACATCCTGCGCGAACTGGTCAACAGCGACTGCCGCCTGACCCTTTTCCCGGCTGAAACCAAGGCTGAAGAAGTCCTGGCCGTCAATCCGGACGGTATCTTCCTGAGCAACGGCCCTGGCGACCCGAAAGACGTCCCGTACATCGTCGAAGAAGTCAAGAAGATGATCGGCAAGAAACCGATTTTCGGCATCTGCCTGGGCCTTCAGATGCTCGGCCTGGCTCTGGGCGGCAAGAGCCGCAAGCTGACCTTCGGCCACCGCGGTGCCAACCATCCGGTCAAGGATATCCGCACGGGCCGCGTCTACATCACGTCCCAGAACCACGGCTATGTCATCGACGAAGCCTCTCTGCCCGATGACGTCGTCATCACCCATCGCAACCTCCACGACAACACCCTCGAAGGTTTTGAAGTCCCGTCCAAGAAGATCATGTGCGTCCAGTACCATCCGGAAGCTTCGCCGGGACCGACTGATAATTTGTATCTGTTTACACAATTCGTCAAGATGATGGAGGAAAACTAACATGATAGAAGGATTGAAGAAAGTACTCGTTATCGGTTCGGGCCCTATTATCATCGGTCAGGCCGCTGAATTCGACTATGCCGGCACTCAGGCCTGCCGCGCCTTGAAGGAAGAAGGACTGGAAGTCGTCCTCATCAACAGCAACCCGGCGACGATCATGACCGACGAAGACATTGCCGACCGTGTCTATGTCGAACCGATTTCCCTCGACTACGTGACGGAAGTCATTGAAAAAGAACGGCCTGACGGCCTGCTGGCTACCCTTGGCGGCCAGGTCGGCCTGAATATGGCTGTCGAACTGGCTAACGCCGGTGTCCTGGAAAAATATAACGTCCAGCTCCTCGGGACGCATCTGTCGGCTATCGAAGAAGCCGAAGACCGGGCACTCTTCAAGAAAGCCATGAAAGATATCAACCAGCCTGTTCCGGAAAGCGATATCTTTGAAGACGTCCCGTCGGCCATCGAATTCGCCGACAAAATCGGCTATCCGATCATCGTCCGTCCGGCCTTTACCCTTGGCGGTACCGGCGGCGGCATCGCCCACGACGAAGACGAATTGTTCATGATCGCCACGCGCGGCATCAAACTCAGCCCGATCAACCAGATCCTCGTCGAACGCTCCGTTGCCGGCTGGAAGGAAATCGAATACGAAGTCATGCGCGATAAGGCCGACAACTGCATCATCGTCTGCAACATGGAAAACATCGACCCAGTCGGCATCCATACGGGCGACTCCATCGTCGTCGCACCGAGCCAGACCCTGAACGACTTGCAGTACCAGATGCTGCGTACGGCATCGCTGGACATCATCCGCCGCTTGAAGATCGAAGGCGGCTGCAACGTCCAGTACGCCCTGGACCCGAACAGCAACCAGTATTACGTCATCGAAGTCAATCCCCGTGTCAGCCGTTCGTCGGCCCTGGCTTCCAAAGCGACGGGCTATCCTATCGCCAAAGTTGCCGCCAAAGTCGCTACAGGCCTGACCCTGGACCAGATTACCAATGCCGTTACGGGCAAGACGACGGCCTGCTTCGAACCGACCCTCGACTATTGCGTCGTCAAATTCCCGCGCTGGCCTTTTGAAAAATTCGCCCTCGCCGACAAGACCCTGGGCACGTAGATGAAGGCTACGGGCGAAGTCATGGCCCTCGACCGCTGCTTTGAAGGGGCCCTGCTCAAAGCCGTCCGCTCTCTGGAAATCGGCGTCAACTATATTTCCATGAAGAAGCTCGAAAGCAAGTCCCTCATCGACATCGTCGAACTTCTGCAGAAACAGGATGATGAACGGCTCTTCGTCGTCGCTCAGGCCCTGCGCCTCGGCATCAGCGAAGAAAAGATTCATTACATCACGGGCTATGACCTGTGGTTCCTCCATAAGATCAAGAACATCATCGACTTGGAATTCGACTTGAAGCGCAACAACCTGACGGTCGATAACATCCGCCTGGCTAAACGCTACAGCATGCCGGATGCCGTCATCGCCGGCTTCACCAACAAGACGGAAGACGAAGTCCGCCAGTTCCGCCTCGACCACGGCATTACGCCGACCTTCAAGATGGTCGATACGTGCGCTGCCGAATTTGAAGCCGCTACGCCGTATTACTATTCGTGCTATGCCGACGAAGACGAAGTCAAGCCCCTGGGCAAGAAGAGCGTCATCGTCCTCGGTTCCGGCCCAATCCGCATCGGTCAGGGTATCGAATTCGACTACTGCTCGGTCCATTCGGCCTGGGCCCTGCGCAAAGCCGGCATGAACAGCATCATCGTCAACAACAACCCGGAAACGGTCAGCACCGACTTCGATACGTCGGACAGCCTGTACTTTGAACCGCTCACCGTCGAAGACGTCATGGCTGTCGTCGACAAGGAAAAACCGGTCGGCGTCATCTGCCAGTTCGGCGGCCAGACGGCTATCAACCTGGCAGCTCCACTGGCCAAACGGGGCGTTACCGTCCTCGGTACGTCTGTTGACGGCATGGACCGCGCCGAAGACCGCGAACGCTTCGACGAAGTCCTGGCCAAATTGAACATTCCCCGTCCGGACGGCCGCATCGCTACCAGCGATAAAGAAGCCATGAAGGTTTCCAAGGAATTGGAATTCCCGCTCATCGTCCGCCCGTCTTACGTCCTCGGCGGCCGGGCTATGGAAATCGTCTATAACGAAAAAGAATTGGAACGCTATCTCCGTGAAGCCGTCATCGCTTCACCGGACCACCCGATCCTCATCGACGAATACATGGTCGGCCGTGAAGTCGAAGTCGACGCCGTTGCCGACGGTACTGACGTCTACATCCCGGGCATCATGGAACAGGTCGAACGGGCCGGCGTCCATTCCGGTGACTCCATCGCCGTCTATCCGCCGCAGCACTTGGACCAGGATATGATCAACCAGATTGTCGACTACACGACGCGCATTTCCCTGGAACTCCAGGTCAAAGGTTCGGTCAACATCCAGTTCGTCGTTTCCCGCGGCAAGTTGTACATCATCGAAGTCAACCCGCGTTCGAGCCGTACTGTTCCCTTCCTGAGCAAGGTCACCCATTTCCCGATTGTCGAAATCGCAACCCGCATCGCCCTCGGCGAAACTTTGAAGGACATGGGCTATCACAGCGGTCTCATGCCGGCCAAGAAACACGTCGCCGCCAAGGCTCCGGTCTTCTCGTTCAGTAAGATCGGCCTGGCTGAAATCGCCCTCGGGCCGGAAATGAAATCGACTGGCGAAGTCATGGGTATCGGCCATTCGTACTCCGAAGCCCTGTACAAAGCCGTCAATGGCGCTAAGATGAAGATCCCCGCTGGCGGTACGATCCTGGTCACCGTCGCCGACCGCGATAAAGCCGAAGCCCTCCAGCTGGCTGAAGGCTTCAAGGAATTGGGCTATCACATCATCGCCACCGAAGGGACAGGCAAATACTTCAACGACCACGGCATGCCCGTCGACATCGTCCGCAAGATCCACGAAGGCGGCCAGAATATCGCCACCCTGATCCGCAACGGCAAAATCGACTTGGTCCTCAACACCCTGACCTATGGCAAACACCCGGAACGCGACGGCTTCAACCTCCGCCGCATGGCCGTAGAACTTGCCGTTCCCTGCCTGACCTCCCTCGATACAGCCCGTGAAGTCCTCCGCGTCTTTGCCAACAAAGGCAAAAACGAAGGCTATCACCACGTCGCTGCCTTGCAGGATTACGACATGGAATAAAATAACGCAGTCCGCCGGCCGCAGTCCGGTAAAGGGATTGTGCACGAAGGTTTCTGCCATCGTGCACAATCCCTTTTTGCATGTCGTTTGTCGTAGTTCGTTCATCGTTCGTCGTTTGCGGGACGGGCTCGCTGGCGCATCGCCGTTCTCGGATTCAGATGGCGCTGCGCGCCTTTAGACTCAGACTGACAATGCGGCTTCGGGTGCTCCCTCCAGCGCATAACGGGCGCCCGGTTATGGGCGCCCCTACAGGTCTCGGGGGATGTTTTCGCCATAACGGCTTGGACTCAGACTGACAATGCGCCTTCGGGTGCCCCTCCAGCGCATAACGGGCGCCCGGTTATGGGCGCCCCTACAGGTCTCGGGGTATGACGGCTTGGACTCAGACTGACAATGCGGCTTCGGGTGACCCCTGCGGCGCATAACGGGCGCCCGGTTATGGGCGCCCCTACAGGTCTCGGGGTATGACGGCTTGGACTCAGACTGACAATGCGGCTTCGGGTGACCCCTGCGGCGCATAGCGGGCGCCCGGTTATGTGTTATGTGCAATAACATAGTTTACATAAATAGGGGTCTTCCCCCTACTGAAAAA
>ERZ791846.765-NODE-765-length-13227-cov-2.59961_pt1 | contig 13227 bp, 11 predicted proteins | sample MGYA00510289_ERZ791846 | MGnify/ENA primary metagenome ERZ791846 (study PRJEB30046, sample SAMN00715274) | human gut metagenome | study: EMG produced TPA metagenomics assembly of the A metagenome-wide association study of gut microbiota in type 2... | reverse complement strand
AGGGTGTTGAAAAACTGCCAAACGGTATTGATAACTCCCCTGCAACTAAAAAGCAAAATGATTTAATCTGCACTGCACTCAAAACTGTTCCTGAGTCGTGGGTTTATCTTGAGCTGAAAGCATATCTTGAAAATAAGACAAAGGCTAATGCAACAGAATTCCTCAACGAATTTCTCGAACGAAACGCTGACAGGATAGACGGTGTTAAAAAGTTAGTTTCATATTATGCAGAAAGGCCGAGTGTTGAGAAGTTAGGTAAACACGGATTGTTTTCTCAAACTGATGAGAAAATAAATCTTGATGAGGTAGCGGATGAAGTTTCAAATCATAATGGAATTGTGTGGACCCATGTCATTAGCCTTAAAAGAGAAGATGCAGAAAGGCTTGGCTACAACAATGCAAATACATGGAAAAGTTTAGTAAGGCGAAATATTCTTGAAATTGCAAAAGCTCATAAAATTGAGCCAAGCGACTTGCAATGGTACGGAGCATTTCATAACACAACACATCATCCTCACATACATCTTATGGTGTATTCTAAATCAGGACAAGGATATCTCACTAACAAAGGTATCGAAAGTATGAGAAGTGTATTTGGTAATGATATATTCAGAAACGAACAGTACAAGCTGTTTGAAATGCAGACAGAAATCCGTGACGAGCTAAAAAACGAAGCAAAAAATGTAATTGATGATTTAGTTGCAAATATTGATTCAGATGTATATGTTTCCGATAAAATGGTTGAGCTGTTTAGAAAACTTGATGAACAGCTCAAAAGTTACAACGGCAGGTTGATGTATGGTTACCTTCCCAAATCATTCAAGGAAACTGTCAATAATATTGTGGTGGAACTTGCAAAGGATAAAAATTTGTCAAAGCTCTATTTAAAGTGGAATGAATTCAACAGAGAAAAGCTGTCGTTGTACTACGATAAAGAAAAACCTGATATACCGCTTGAAGATAACAAGGAATTTAGAAGCATTAAAAATTACGTTTTGAAGTCGGTTAATCTGATTTCACAGACAACCACGACAAAGAAAATGGATAAATCAAGTGTTGAACATTATGTTTCAGGAATAGTTCTAACGCTTGCAAAACTTATTGCAAACAGTTGTAGGCGTAAACGAACTAAATTATTCGGTCAGGTTGACAGCAAACTAAAATCCAAGCTTGAAGAGAAAAAACTTGCCCACGGACTTAAAACCGACAGAACAGTTAATCAGAATGAAATCGAAAATGACGAGGAACAGGGATTTACAATGTCAATGTAATCCCTCTGTTGAGCCGTGTGTCGCCCGTGTTGCGATTTTGTTGCAATCAGTAGGAAAGTAATCGAAATTTTAAAATTAAACCGACACGGGAGATTTTTGAGAGTTTCAAATTTGGTCTGGATATTCAGACTCATTTATGGTATGTTATTGTACTTGAAAAGGAGCTGATATCTATGTCAACGAGAAAATTACTTACTAACGGCAATGCTTTCAAAAGGACGGATAATCGTTGGGGTGGTGTTGTTTGGTATATGGACGAGCAAGGCGAACGCAAAAGAAAAAGCTTCTCAGGTACAACAAAAGCCGAAGTCAACAAGAAAATGACTGAATATATTGCGTCGTTCAATGACTCAATAATTGAGTCGCAGGAAACAAAGAAAAGGCTGAAAGACAGTATGCAGAACTGGCTTGAGGTGTTTAAATTCCCGTCCGTTGAACGCACCACCTATGACAGATACGAGTGTACGGCGAAAAATCAAATCTATCCGTATATCGGCGATAAGGTAGTCGGAGATATCAAGTCGGCGGACATTAAAAAATTGCTCAATGACAAAATGAACGAGGATTATGCTTACACAACAGTTAAGAAGGTTCATAATGTGCTGAATGAGTATTTCCGTTATCTTACTCAACAAGAGTATATTGACAGAAATCCTATGATAAGCGCTCCGATGATTAAGAAGAGCAACTTTATGGCGGCGCAGGACAAAGAAAATCTTCCGACGAGCGAAAGCATAACGGTATTCACGCCGGAAGAAATTAAAATATTCAAAGATGAAGCGTTCAGCACATTTTCAAATGGCAAAAGAAAATATCAGCAAGCCGCCGCATATATCCTTATGCTGAATACCGGCTTGAGAACAGGAGAGGTGCTCGGACTCCTTAACAGCGACATTGACCTTGACAATCGTGTAATGCACCTTAACAGAGGTGTTAAGGAAATCTCAAAGCGTGACGGTGTTACAGCAGAAAAAGGACGAGAGGTCAAAGTCGGCAAGCTCAAAAGTGCCACGAGCAAACGAGATGTTCCGCTGAACGATACTGCAATAGAAATGATACTTGATTTAAGAAATGAATTCTACTTCGGAGATAACTCACCCCTGATACCCGATGAAAACGGCAACTTCACCAGACCTGTGAATTTCAGAAAACGCTATTACAGAATCCTCAAAGCCGCAGGAATAGAAACCAAAGGCTTGCACTCACTCCGACACACCTTCGCCACCAACCTTGTAAACGGAATAGAACAACCTGATGGAACAATAAAATCCTTAACCCCAAGACAGGTTGCAGATTTATTAGGTCACACCACCTCTGAAATCACCGAAACCTACTATGTAAAACGAGATATGACAAAGTTAGAGGGCATAACGGATGACTTCCAGTTTTAAAAATCAAAACATAACGAAAAACGCAGGACTGAGTTAATCAATCCTGCGTATTAGTTTTTGCTATGCTGTAATCAAAGAAAAGCCCTCCTTGATTATCATCATATTACTACAAAAATCTTTATGATATATTGGTCTGGATATTGTTTGATTCCTCTATATACTTGTTGCTAAAAAAAGGAGAGATAAGTATCCAAGAAACAATTGCAATAATAGTGTCGGCACCAATAATAGCAGGAACACCTGAAACAGTAAAAGCCTCTGTTGGAGAGAAGATGGTGATAGCTACTAAAACTATACCAAAATCAAGTTAAGGCTAATACAGGGTAAAATAAAGCAAAACAGAGGCAAGCATCAACAGTCATAAAAACAGCAAAGATTTATGGCGGAAAACTCGGTATGCACTATGACAAAAGCCTTAACAGAAACAACGCAAGTTGGTTTGCACCTACCAGGGCAAAATACTACAAAATTGTCGAGGAATTTACCAAAATATTAAAGGATGATGTAAAATATGTTGCATATTTCTACGAATCATCAGGCATAAAACCTACTGACATTATTTTCAATATCGTAAAATCAAGCGGTAGAATATATATGTTATTGCTAATTTATCGGGCTTAATAGGTCAAGTAATAGGGCACATGAAATAAGTACATCTCCATAAATAGGTTTTTATATAAAATACAGTATATTCTGTTAGAGATATACCGCTTTTGTTGCGCCATAAATTGGCTCGCTTGCATTTATGTATGTCTTCCGTTGTGCTAAAGACTTTTTATATTAGGAATTATAATGATTATTGCCGTAAACATAACATTTACGGACCTTTTCTTCTTTAGCGACATTCTTTGCTGTAGGGATTAAGAGGCTTTTGCCGAAAAAAGTCCACATTTTAAAAGAGTTGTGGAGATTTCTTATGTTATTTTTGATTGAAAAATTGGCAAGTTGTATTGACAATACTATTGTTTTATATTAGTATGTAAGTATGTAAACTTACATACTAATATAAAGGTGGTGATTACTTGATTGTTGATGATTCTATAAAATTCTGTTATTTGCTTGCACAAATGATTAAAGAAGCGAATTTATCAAATGTCAAGTTTTACACCGCACTTGGCATAAAAAAACCTTATTTCTATGATATTTTAAGCGGAAAAGTAAACCCTCCTCCCCCTGATCGTCAATTTGCAATGTTAAATTTGTTGAATCCAACAGAAGAGCAACGAGAATTATTCTTTGACTTAGCTGCACAGGAACGAAATGAAGTGCCTGCTGATATTGCGGAAGCACTTAAAGACAAAAAACTGCGCAAAAAATTAAGAAAAGATATAGATTACGAAAAATTATTAAAGAACGGAGATAGTAAAAATGAGCGATAATAAAAGAGAACAAGAAAGAACAGAACTTTACCGTACAATATGGGCGCTTGCAAATGAACTTAGAGGAAGTGTCGATGGTTGGGATTTTAAACAATATGTTTTAGGGATGCTGTTCTATAGATATATATCTGAAAACCTTACAACTTATCTCAACAAAGGCGAATGGGATGCTGGAAATACTGATTTTGATTATGGGAAAATCAGCGATGAAGAAGCTTTAAGCGTTAAAGATGATATGGTGCAAGAAAAAGGATTCTTTATTTTACCCAGCGAATTGTTTGGAAATTTATTAAACAGAATAAAAAAGGCTGATAAAGATGCAAAAGATCAAGCGGAAAAGAACGGCAAAGAAGTAGAAATTGCTGATTTGGATGAGAATTTAAACGAAATATTGCAAACGAACTTTAAAAACATTGAAGCCTCTGCTATCGGTAGTCCAAGCGAAGAAAACTTCAAAGGACTGTTTGACGATATAGATGTAAACAGTAATAAGCTTGGTCCAACGGTTATCAAGAGATATGGATCTTGGTAATTATCAAAATAATTCCATTGATGCGTTTGGGGACACCTATGAATACTTAATGGGAATGTATGCTTCTAATGCCGGCAAAAGCGGTGGTGAATTTTTCACCCCACAAGAGGTATCTGAGCTTCTGACTAAAATTTCACTTCTTGATAATAACGGTAAAATGAAAACAGAAGTAAACAAAGTATACGATCCTGCTGTGGGAAGCGGTTCGTTACTTTTGAAGTTTGCAAAAATTCTTGGTAAAGACAATGTCCGTAATGGATTCTTTGGTCAGGAAATTAACATTACAACTTATAACCTTTGCCGTATCAATATGTTTTTACACGATATAGGTTACGATAAATTCAGCATTGAACACGGCGATACTTTGACTGATCCTAAGCATTGGGATGAAGAACCGTTTGAAGCCATTGTTTCAAATCCTCCGTACTCTATTAAATGGGAAGGGTCTGACAACGGAACACTGATAAACGATCCTCGTTTTTCTCCTGCCGGTGTATTGGCTCCTAAATCAAAAGCGGACTTTGCTTTTATTATGCATTGTCTTAGCTGGCTTGCTACAGACGGAGCGGCGGCTATTGTTTGCTTTCCCGGTATTATGTATCGTGGAGGTGCAGAACAGAAAATCAGAAAATATCTGATTGATAATAACTATATTGAATGTATCATTCAGCTGCCTGATAATCTTTTTTACGGAACAAGCATTGCGACTTGCATTATGGTTCTCAAAAAATCTAAAGTTGACAACCAAACTCTATTTATTGATGCTTCAAAAGAATTTATCAAGTCTACCAACAGCAATAAATTGGGTGACGGGACTGCAAAAAATGAATCTAATAATATTCAGAATATATTAAATGCTTATATCAACCGAAAGACTGAAAAGTATTTTACTGCTCTTGTTAAACAGGAAGATATTGAAAATGCAGATTACAATCTATCTGTGTCAACTTATGTAGAAAGTGAGGATACAAGAGAAATTATTGATATAGCTGTCCTTAACAAACAAATATCTGAAATTGTTCAGCGTGAAAATACATTGCGTGCCGAAATTGATGCAATTATAGCTGAAATTGAGGTGAACTAAATGAATTTAGCGACTAAAGTGTTAAACAAACCAATTGGGTCATATGTCGCTACACTACCATTTATTGACATAAAAAAATACTTTTATTCTGAGTATGAGACCCAAGACGATGAAGATATGATCGGTTTACAGAATGGCGATTTTGTAGAAATTGATGCCGGTAGAATCGCATTAAATTTTTACTGTAAAAAGTGTGAAGATTCGAGAACATTTATGTCTCCAGATAGATTGCATGCTCTTATTATTAATGAGAATCTTATTAGTATTGACGCTTTCTTGCAGTGCCCTATATGCAAAACTGAAATTCAAGTTTGGTTTTTACTTGAAGTTAAGGACATGTTTACTGAAGAGCCAAAAGTAAAAATTTTAAAGAGAACTGAAAAGCTTTCAAAAAATGTAAGTGAATTACGAGAAAATTCATTCGGTATATATACTGATTTGCTTGAAAAAGCCATGAGAGCATCACGAGAAGGTTTTGGAGCTGGGGCTATAATATATTTGCGCAAAGTTTTTGAACAGGTAACAAGTGAAGCGGCTAAGGCTTCCAACATTTCTACCACATATATTAATAGTAATGGTAAAGAAAAACGAAAGAATTTTAAGGATCTTTTAACAGAAGTGGACACAAAATGTGCTATTGTTCCTATAGAATTCTCGAATAATCGGTATAAATTATTTGGTAAGCTTAGCGATGTAGTGCATGGTGAATACGATGAGGAAATTGCATTGGAAAAATTCAGTGCGTTTTATCGTCTTGTTACAGGAATTATCGAAAACATAAAGAGTAAAGAGGAATTCCGAAGTGCCCAGCAAGCGTTGGGATTGTCTGAAGGCGGTGATAAAAATGAATAAACTAGAACAACTTATAAATGAACTTTGCCCTAATGGGGTAGAATATCGAAGACTTGAAAATTGCTGTGAAATTTTGGATAACAAAAGGAAGCCTGTAACAAAATCCGCAAGAGAAGCAGGTAAATATCCGTATTACGGAGCAAATGGTATTCAAGATTATGTATCTAATTATATATTTGATGGTACTTTTATTCTCGTTGGAGAGGATGGTAGCGTTGTAACCGAAATTGGAACACCTATCGTTACTTGGGCTACAGGAAAAATATGGGTGAACAATCATGCACATATTATTTCGGAGATAAATGGTGTTTTACTGCGTTACTTATTTCATTATCTACAAACTGTACCTGTAAAACACTTGATTCATGGCAATATTCCAAAATTAACAGGCGGTGATTTTAAAGCATTAAAAATCGCTGTTCCGCCTTTACCAGTACAAGAAGAGATTGTTCGTATATTGGATAAATTTACGGAACTCACTGCGGAGCTTACTGCGGAGCTTACAGCAAGGCAAAAACAGTATTCTTTTTATCGTGATTATCTTTTGGATTTCGCCGATGAAGATATAACCAAAAAAATTCCCGATATCGATTGTTCTAATGTTGAATATAAAAAACTCGGGGATATAGCCGACATTACTCGAGGTGGAAAATTTCAAAAGAAAGATTTTGTTGAACAAGGTAAGCCGTGTATTCATTATGGACAAATATACACAAGACTTGGTATAACGACACAAGAACCAATTACATATCTTAATAATGATGTCTATAACAAATCAAAAAAAGCAGTGCCTAAGGATATTGTAATGGCTGTAACAAGTGAAAATGTTGAAGATGTTTGTAAGTGTACAGTTTGGGTTGGTAATGAAGATATTGCAGTTAGTGGACACACCGCAATAATCCACCCAATTATAAATTCAAAATTTTTAGCTTACTATTTTCAAACGACAATGTTCTTTAAGCAAAAAAGAAAATTTGCACACGGAACAAAAGTAATTGAAGTAACACCGGATAAACTTAACAATATTATTATCCCTGTCCCTCCTATTTCGGTACAAGAGAATATTGTCAAAATCCTTGATAGGTTTGATAAACTCAATAACGATATATCAGAGGGTTTGCCGGCTGAAATAGAAACACGCAGAAAACAATATGAGTATTATAGAGATAAACTTTTAACTTTCAAGAAAAAGGAGATAGCGGAAAATGAATAGCTTTGAAATTGTGGCAAGTTCTACCGAAAATACAGTTGTCGCTGAATACACGCCTGAAAAAAGAAAAAGCACCGACTATCAAAGCGAAGCGGAACTTGAAAAAGATTTTATAAAACGCCTTGTCAGTCAGGGCTACGAATACATTACTATAAAAAGCGAACAAGACTTAATTGACAACCTCCGTACTCAGCTTGAAAAACTTAATAACTACACCTTTTTCGATAAAGAATGGAACGACTTTTACAACAGCGTTATTTCTAATGGAAATGATGGCATTGTAGAGAAAACCCGCAAAATACAGGAAGACTATCTGCAAAACCTTACCCTTGATAACGGATATGTAAAAAACATCAAGCTGATCGACAAAACCAACATTCATAACAATCATTTGCAGATAATAAACCAGTACGAAGAAAATGAGGGTGAACGTAAAACCCGTTATGATGTAACGATTTTGGTAAATGGATTGCCATTGGTGCATATCGAGCTTAAAAAACGAGGGAACGCAATTCGAGAAGCGTTTAACCAAATCAATCGATATCAGCGTGACAGCTTTTGGGCAGGTAGCGGATTGTATCAGTATGTACAGCTGTTTGTAATCTCCAACGGTACGCATACAAAGTATTACTCTAACACAACAAGATTTCAGCATATCAAAGATAATGCAGAAAAAAACGCAGCAAAAAAGAAAAAGACTTCTAATAGCTTTGAATTCACAAGTTATTGGGCGGATGAAAAAAACCGTACCATCCCGGACCTTGTGGACTTTACAAAAACCTTTTTTGCAAAACATACGCTGCTTAATATTTTGACTCGTTACTGTGTATTTACCTCAGAGGATTTATTATTGGTAATGCGTCCTTATCAAATTGCGGCAACCGAAAAAATTCTAAATCGCATTATCGTTTCTACCAATCTCAAAAAAGCCGGCAGAAAAGAGGCAGGCGGTTATATTTGGCATACAACCGGAAGCGGCAAGACTTTAACAAGTTTTAAAACTGCACAGCTTGCTCAAGGATTGAATTTCATTGACAAAGTATTGTTTGTTGTTGATAGAAAAGATCTTGACTATCAGACAATGAAAGAATATGACAGGTTTGAAAAAGGTGCTGCCAACAGCAACACCTCTACTAAAATTCTGCAAAAACAAATGGAAGATGATAATGCAAGGATCATCATCACAACTATTCAAAAGTTAGATAAATTCATATCTAAGAACAAAGAACATGAAGTTTATAAAAAACACATTGTTATGATTTTTGATGAATGCCACCGTTCTCAGTTCGGAGATATGCACAAGTCGATTACAAAGCACTTTAAGAATTATCATATCTTCGGGTTTACAGGCACCCCTATTTTTGCAATAAACTCGAACAGTTCCAACGCTCCGAATATGCGTACCACAGCACAGGTTTTCGGCGGTGAACCGGATGAAAACGGAAATAAAGTAAGACCACTGCACGCATATACCATTGTTGATGCTATCCATGATGGTAATGTATTGCCTTTTAGAATTGATTATATCAACACGATTAAAAACCCTGAAATTTTATATGACAAGCAAGTAAAAGCAATTGACCGTGAAAAAGCTTTGCTTGATCCTAAAAGAGTATCTGAGATTACACAATACATTCTTGAACATTTTGAGCAGAAAACTTATCGTAATCAAAGCCGTTCCTATTATGACCATAAAGTGATTACGAATGTAGAAAAAATGGCAAAGTCCAAGAATAATACGGTAACAGAGCAAAAAGCAACCGTAAAAGTAAATGGTTTTAATTCAATTTTTGCAGTCGCATCTATTCCGGCAGCGATTGCATACTACAATGAATTTAAAAAGCAAATGGAGGAAACAGGTCATAAATTAAATATTGCTACGATATTCAGTTTTAATCCAAACGGAGAAGATCCGGATGATATCTTGCAAGATGAAAATTTTGACACAAGTGGTCTTGATCAGACTTCACGGGATTTTCTTGACAGTGCGATTGATGATTATAATAAGCTGTTTAATGTTAGCTATGATACATCTGCCGATAAATTTCCTAATTATTATAAAGATGTATCATTGAGAATGAAAAATCGTGAGATTGATTTGCTGATCGTAGTCAATATGTTTCTAACGGGATTTGATGCGACTACTCTTAACACACTATGGGTAGATAAAAATCTAAAAGACCACGGGTTGATACAAGCATTTTCCAGGACTAATCGTATTTTAAATTCTGTAAAAACATTTGGAAATATTGTTTGTTTTAGAAATCTTGAAACTGCTACAAATAATGCATTAGCTCTTTTTGGGGATAAAAATGCAAGAGGTATGGTTATTCTAAAAACTTACAATGAGTATATGAATGGCTATGAAGATGAGCACGGAAAACATATTGAAGGTTATAACGAGCTTGTAGCCAGACTGGTAAATGAATTTCCGATAAGCAGTCAAATCATTGGCGAGGATAACGAAAAAGAATTCATCAAACTGTTTGGTAGCATTTTGAAATTGAGAAATATTTTAAGGTGTTTCGATGATTTTGAAAGCGACAGTTCTGTATCCGTTAGAGATTTACAGGATTATCAAAGCATTTATATTGACTTATATCAAGATTATGCTAAAAAAAGCGATATTGAAAAAGAACGAATCAACGATGACATTGTCTTTGAAATTGAACTTATTAAGCAGGTCGAGGTCAATATAGATTATATCTTGATGCTCGTTGCCAAATATCACGAATCAAACTGCGAGGATAAAACGATTCTTGCTAATATTAATAAATCAATAGATGCAAGTGTTGAGCTGCGCAGCAAAAAAGCTTTAATTGAGGGGTTTGTTGCCCAAATGACAGTAAAAACAGATGTTGAAAAGGACTGGAAAGACTTTGTTAAAAAGCAAAAAGAACATGACTTAGAAGCAATCATCAAAGATGAAAAACTAAAACACGATGAAGCTCAAAAATTTATAGAAAACTCTTTCAGAGATGGTGGAATAAAAACCACTGGAACTGATCTTGATAAAATATTACCGCCAATTTCAAGGTTTTCAAATGGCTCAAATAGGGCGTTAAAAAAGCAAACCGTTATCGATAAGTTAAAATCCTTTTTTGAAAAATATTTTGGTTTGATATAACAAAATTCATAATACTGAATTTTGAACAAGTTTAGTGAAAAAAGATCCTCCTATGGTATAATTATAAAAACACCATAGGAGGAATTTTTATGCCCAGAAGTTACAGACACATAAAGCAATATAAAAATAAAATGCTTAAAAAAAGCTATAAGGTTTATCCGTACGGAAATGGGCAAAACATTGTTTTGATATATGAACAAACACATTGTTTATACAAAAGATATAACAGAAAACAAATGGAATATAATAGGAAATAATTATTCAAAATAAAGTCAGACTATTAAAACAGAGAAATACAATATTAAGATCGATAGAGATGAGAAAGGATTTAATGCGGTGTTTATTTCGCTAACAGAAAGGAAATGAAATGATTGCTGTCTGCGGAAAGAGTAAAAATATGAGTTGTTTAGCATCAGCCCAAAGTATAATGATTAATTATCTTAAGATGCTAAAAAGAATATGTTCATTCCAAAACGGAATACTGTTTTAAAGTATGCAGAAGAGTTACTTGAATGTTTAAAATCAGAGGTTTTGAAAATACATACTCTTCACGCCGGAGGATATGCAGACACAGATAAAACAAGCATACATTTTAACAATGTTGCATACAAGATAATTGTTCCAGTAATACTTTAGGAAAATAAGATGAATATCCAAAAACTGATACGCTGTAAATAAAGAAAAGGGATTAGAATTTATTTGGTATTTTTTGATATAATGATGCTGGTGAACACTTTTTCATACAATATAGTCTATTTAAGTGATTGAATAAAATAATTACTCGTGTTAAAATATAATAGAAATGCTCAATCCGATGAAAGGAATAATAATGAGAAGACATACTGTAATTTTAGGTGCTGGTGCAACAATTGCTACAATACCTAATGGGGATAGAAATGGCAATAAATCATCCGTAATGAATGGTCTTATAGAAAAGTTAAATCTTAATGATGTAATATCTAATGTTGAACTAAATACTAAAAGCAAAAACCTTGAAGATATATATTCAGAATTATATTTGAGAGAAGATTGCAGAGATGTCGTTAAAGAACTTGAAAAACGCATTTATGACTATTTTGCTTCACTTGAATTGCCTGAATACCCCACAATATATGATTTGCTTATTTTAAGTTTAACAAGTAAAGATGTTATCACAACTTTTAATTGGGATCCATTATTGATCCAAGCATATTGTAGATGTTCTGGATTTACAGAAAATCTACCACATATTTTTTGCTTGCATGGTAATGTTGCTATGGGATACTGTGAAAAAGATGTTGAATTTGGAATAAACGGTGTTACTTGTCCTGTTTGTGAAAGTGTATTTACACCAACTAAGCTTTTATATCCTGTAAAAGAAAAAAATTATAGTAAAGATGATTATATAAACAAATGTTGGGAAGCAACTGAACAATGCATTGAACAATCATCAATGCTAACTATATTTGGGTATAGTGCTCCAACAACAGATAAAGAAGCTGTAACTTTATTGAAAAAAGCTTGGGGAGATTTAGAAAGTAGACAACTTGAAGAAGTTTCTGTTATAGATATTGTTAGTGAAGATGAAATGCTTGATAAATGGAAAGATTTCATTTATTCACATCATTACAAATACACTAATGATTTCTACAGTTCTTATTTAGGAAAATTCCCAAGAAGAACATGTGAAACTATTTTTGCAACTTTCTTAATGAATCTTCCAGCGGATGATACAAGAGGTTTTTATGAAGGCATGAGTTGGGACGATATTACTGATATATTAAGCGATTTATTAATTGAGGAAATTAACACACCAAATGGTGAAAATTATCCTTGTACATATAATAGGAACTAATTATTTAACATTGAATAGAGGTAAGTTATTATGATGATAGGTCAAGTAGTAGCAGTAAACTATAAAAGAGGATTAGTTGCTTTTCAAATAGAAAATGGTGACTGTGGATATTTTGAAGTATTAGATACTGTCGAATTTGAAAAAGAAGATAAAATAAAGGGTAACTTAGAATCTTTGGGCGGAGAAAAAATCATAAAAATTGATACAAACGAATCTGTTGATGTATTTATTGAGGATTATGGTATGACATACAATTGCGTAATCAACAAGATATTTGAATAGTTGTAAGTGATAATATTGTAGCAATAATATTTCTATTAAAAAAATTGATGCTATTTTGATGATGTAACAGACGGAAACGTTGGAATTATTAGCGCCAGTTGAACATTTTTATGACTGAAATGAACATCAAAAGCAGAAAATCAGACCGTGCTCCGTACATAAAAACATATTAAAAAACGGCTTAAACGCAGTGTTTAAGCCGTTTTTGCTTGGCAGGGGCAGAAGGACTTGAACCCTCGGCACGCGGTTTTGGAGACCGCTGCTC
>ERZ791846.757-NODE-757-length-13412-cov-5.15655_pt1 | contig 13412 bp, 29 predicted proteins | sample MGYA00510289_ERZ791846 | MGnify/ENA primary metagenome ERZ791846 (study PRJEB30046, sample SAMN00715274) | human gut metagenome | study: EMG produced TPA metagenomics assembly of the A metagenome-wide association study of gut microbiota in type 2... | reverse complement strand
ATTCTTTAAGTTATTTTTATAAAAAAGTTTTTGTATTTATTTTAATAGTTCTTTGTTAAATTTAACGCAAAATAATTAGTTGGTTGTTATTGTTTATCCCGTTTTGTGTTCGCCACTATACGCTTTTGCCCAAGGTGCGCTTTGGATGGCGCAAAGGGCAAAGCTATGTCGCTCACAAAACTAAGTTATATATTAAAATAATTGCTATTAGGTATTGACAAATATAACTTTGTATTATATAATACTAAAGAATGGATAAATAACCCGACTATTTATCTATGTTAAATTATTTGAGCAATCAGTCCAGTGGACTGTTGCGAAGAAGAAAACACGAAGTACAAAGAATATAGAGGAGGTCAGATTGCAAAACTGCTAGATTTTACATGGCAAAAGTGGCGATTTGAACTTTCAGTTTAGAATAAGGTGGTGAAAAAATGAGAATGCTAAAATCGTCTGTATTTACTTGACAAAATGCACTTTTGACAAAAAATGGAACTTTCAGTTTAGAATAAGCACACTACATTGGTAGGTTTATATTGTATACAACAGAGGTGATTATGTGAAACTATTGGTAGATTCTGAAACGGGAGAAGTAACAGAGAACATTGCTTCTTGGCGCACAGAAAAACAACAAGAAGCGTGGCAAAACATAAAGGACTACAAAAAGAAACAAGAAGAAAAAGAATACGCTAAAATGATGGGTATGAAGGGCATGAATCCAGAGTATAAAGAATTTGGCCCGTTTCTATTTCTTGTATTCTCAAAAGTCGAAGAACTGTTCCCTAATTTAAATAATAAGAGTATTTCTATGCTCATTATGCTTTCATCTTTTCTTGACTATAATAACAATTTAATTAAGACAAGCGGGCAACCTATGTTGAGAAAAGATTTAGCAAGAATTTTAGATACGTCAGAAAGTTCTGTCAGTCGGTTTGTTAACGCTCTTAAAAGCGAAAAGATTTTAGTTGTCAATAATGATGGGACAATGAAGATTAACGACGAAAGAATTTACAGAGGGCATATAAAAACAAATCTTAATAGAACAAGTTATACCACTACAAGAATTTATATTAACTCTTGTAGAGAGCTATATTATAGTTGTGACAAAAAGAATCGCTCTAAATTATCGTATGTCTATAGGCTGTTACCGTGGATTAATTTAGAGCATAACGTGCTTTGTTGGAACCCAGATGAAGAAGATTTAGAAAGGCTAGAACTAATGTCTATTGGTGACTATGCGGAAGAAATTGGATTTGGTAGAGAAAATTCAACAAAACTATCGAAAGAATTATTCTCTTTTAAATTGTATAACAAGCCTGTAATTCTATTGGTTTATAGCGGTGATATTAAGAAGGCTTCTGTTCTTATTAATCCTAGTTTATTGTATTCTGGTAGTAATGTTGGTGGTATGCGAGTATTTTTCAACGCACAGGCAGATAAAGAAGAAGAGAAAAAGAAGAAATAAACTATTAAAATAATTATATGTGATAGCTAGACATATAATAAAGCCGGGTTGCTTTCGCTTCCCGGCTATTTCTTTACTTGTTAAATTGTCTTAATAGGATAAATCTTGTTCTCATTAAGCGCTTCAACATTACAAGGAAGAAAACAATCTGTAATGTGATAAATATGTTGTGTTGCGTCAGATGGACTTTCTGCAAACACAAGATATGTCTTTTTATAGCAGTCAAAGCCGTTGTTATATTCACCAGAAACTTTATACCATCTCATTGTAATACCTCGTTAAAATTCTACTTTCATATTTGCGCTCTTAGGGTCAGCGACGCAATAAGAGCTGTCGAAATAATCAAGACGCTCCTGCTCAAAACAGTATGCGTTACAGTTTCTATTAGCTTTAGCGTCAAATACTTCTGGAATCTTAATCCATGTAAGATACCTACCGTCAAAATATACAGTGACAAAGATACCAGAAACGTCCTTAAAGGGTTTCATAGCAGGATAAGAATCAATATTAGGAATCATAATAAACCTCCTACCTTCATTCCATATTTTTCCAAAATCTGATATTACAATCAGGGTCTAGTACGATAGAATCATCACTAAAATATCTAAGAGCGCCGTTATCAAAGCAGTATGCGTTGTATTTATCAATCTTGTTCTTATCAAGTACCTCTGGAATTTTCACCCATACATGATTCCCGTAAAAGAATATTCTTTCAATTTCATCAAACCGTTTAGGAATTGGATTAGTAGAAATGTCATTAATCATAATATAAACCTCTTTCTGTTAAATTTTTAGCAGTTTATAAAGCAAAGCTCAAAATAATCGGTGCTGTATTTGGCTTTTATGGTGATGCTATTATTTTTTTCAACAATGCTTTCAAGGGTTCCAGCATTTTCATATTCTCGTAGCGATTCAAACGCATACTCTTTCATGTATCGCCGTGCAGCATCAGAATCATTGCCAAAGGCTACAACACTGTTTATAAACTGTTCGCCATCTGAATCAGTGTAGGAATTAATCACAAGAAACATAATATAAACCTCTTTGTTAAATTAGAATATCTGCTTCATGGCAAACATAAGCGTCTTTATAGACACGTTCTTGCCACTTAATATGTTTGACCTCAGATGTACCGGGTTCTTTCTTAAATACCCCATTGTGCTCTTTTAAGAGCGATACAAAGTCACTTGTATAGAATGTTTCTTTTCTATTTATACCATTTCTATCATTTTTAATAGGAACAGCATACAGCTTGTAATCAAACCCACTAAAAATATAAGGCTCCAATTTACATTCACACCAATGTGTCGAATTACCCCAACCCAGCAAAACAAAGTATGTAGCGTTTACGTCAAGTTCTTCATATCTCATATTAGACAGCCTCCCTTGCTTCCAGAATGGTTTTTCTGAGTGCGTCAGAACCCGGCACAGGGTAACAACAAACCATGATATAGACGTTCTCCATCTCGTTTACGGCACGTTCAATAATCGTTTTATTGTTCGTTGCTTTTGCTTTTCGGTATTCGTCCAGAGTGTTTTTTACAACTTCAGCCATTTCAGTAATAGTCATTATTAAACCCTCCTGTTTGGTTGTCTTTCATTGGCTTTATTATAGCAGAAAATAAAACAGATGTCAATAGATATTTTCAAATTTAACAGAAATATTTTGAAACATCTTGACGTATATCAAGATAACTATTAAAATAATTATAACCATACCAAAAATAAAACCCGGAAGCATTTCTGCTCCGGGTCATTCTGGATTATTCTGCCCGCTCTACGAGCACTTCTTCTGCATAAGGAAGTTTGTTCTTCTTGCCGAACCTTGTGACGCAGAAGAGGTTTACTTCTGCTTTTTTAAGTTCATCATTTATGTAGTACCATGGCCCATCATAGATGGTCGTATGCTCTTTGGTATAAATCATAAATCGAGTATCTTCGCCCACGTTAGAGCACTTATAAATATCATTCACAGTCATTGTAGTTACCTCCATGTATTTGATGTATTCGCTTTCTGTAATTATATAATACCATATCCAATTAAATTTGTCAAGACTTTTTTGAAAGTTTTTTCAAATTTTTTATTGAATGGTCTGCTAAAATCAAAGGCGGCTTTCGCCGCCTTTGTTACGCCTTTTAGAACTTGCCGAACTCGTAATGCTTGCTCCATTCACCCTTCGGGTAAACCTCAAAGCCCTGTTGACGGCAGAACTCGCGCAAGTGCTTGAGGGTAGTCATGGAACAGGTTGCATAGTTGCCGAGAATCAGCTTCTCGTTCATGCCGTTGGCACCCAGTTTAATGATGGCAACCCGCGTATTGTAGCTGTACAGCTCCTTGCAATCGCCCCGTTCCTTGACGCAGGCTTTCTTATAGAAACTTTTCTGGTGGTCGTAGATGGGCTTCAGGTAGTAGGCATTCAGGACATCAGCGTTAGGATTCATCATAGTTAAGTACCTCTTCTGTTATGTATTCAGTAGCTATTCGCTTTCTGTGATTATAGTATATCATGTTTTAAGACAGATTACAATAGGCAAACTGCACAAAGAATTATGATAAAAACTGTACAAATTTACACAACAAGAACACAATAATAATTATTTTAATAGTAAACTCCATTGAAAAATATTCAAATTTAACGAAAAAGTCCCTTGATTTTTTCAAGGGACTTAGAATCAATTTTCTTTATAGATATCTAATACACGTTCATTGGTCTCTGCAAGCGTCCACAATACAGGTTTTACAGGATAGCTATCTTTGTGCTCTTGTTCTACAAACTCGTCTATCAGGCTTACATAAGGCCGTTTAACAGGACAATGCAAGCCATATACAAATCGCCAAAATGGCTGATATTTAACTGTCGGTTTCCTTGCTTGCTTCTTCTGCGCTTTCTTTTTCTTCTGTAATCTTGGCATTCTTCTGTACCTCTGAAATGGCAGAATATAGGCTCTGAATCATAGAAGGGGTGATTGAGGGGTTATTCTGTACGCTTTCAAGAATAAGAATCATCTGCTTATACCAGCCAATAAGCACCTTGGCCTCTTCTTTGGTGAATTGAATATTGTGCTTATCTCGCATAGTAAACTTTAGCATTTCATTTGTCATTTGTTATTCTCCTTTACTCCTGCAATATCAAAAATCGCTTTTCTATTTTCAGGCGTATCCTCTTTAAACACCATCAAATGTCCAGTAAACAAAACTACATCTCCGTACTGGGTATAGATTTCTACACCGTCTTTGCTATACAAAATGTTTCTCATTTATTTTCTCACCTCACTTCTTATAATCCAAATCTCTTACAAAATTTACAATAGGGTCTCGGAAAACAACGCTCTTAATACAAAGAGACTCCAAATCATACTGACCTTTACAATTTCCGTAAAAGATAAGCCCACGACCGATTTCATCAAACCATTCTTGAGCCTTATCAATAGAATAAAAGTGATGCGCACCATCAACGGATTCAGTAAAAAATGTGTACCCACACTCACCAAATTGAACATACTTCCAACGATTAAGAGTGTTTCCTTTGTAGTCGAATAAATGCTTTACGGCAATAACGTATACGGTTTTCATAATATTTTTCTCCTTTATAAAAGCATGATTCTAATTAATTCATGTCTTCAAACTCACAGTTCTCTTCATCTAACACGTCACTATCAGGAACCCATTCAAGACCTTCAGGAATAGGAACATCGGAAAGATGTTCTTTTGCGTATTTAATAGCTTCATCAATATCCATATCATCGGGGACATCAATAAAGCTATTGTAAACCGCCATACAGTTCACAGTTATATCCAATCTTTTCATAAACAAACACTCCTTTTACTTATCGCCGCTTTAGTGGATATATTTTCTATAATTATAATACCACGCTTTCAGTATCTTGTCAAGTAGTAATTTGAAATTTTTTCTGTTAAATTTAAATTATTACTATTAGAATAATTATTGACGGCATAATAAAATAGGAACTAGAATTTTCATCTAGTTCCCTTGTTGTTAGATATCTAATTCAATCCAAACGCGGCTCTTGCTGATAGTTTCAAAGTAAAGAACTTTGCTGTTCTTTGCATTCTCAGAAATCTGATTCCAGTTAATTTTGCAATACGGATTAAGACTTTTGGTGGGTTCGTTTATTGGGTAGTGAAATTCAAAGACAATATTAGGGTTATACTTCCAATCTCCGTTAACGGCATACAGCTCATTCAAAGTCATTGTCAAGCCCTCCTTACAGTTGCGGTCTCTTCTCTTCGCCGGGTTCAAGTTCGATATATACCTTATCTTCATGAGTGCCAAAGCAACGAACATTCAAAGCCATAATGTTGTTCGGCATTTTTCTCCAAGAGCCTTCATAGATAATGGCATTGTTATTGAAGTCGTTAAATTTGTGAACAGAGAAGATTGTAGATGTATCCCAATCGCTATTCATGCAGTACAGATTGTCCAGTGTCATAAGTGTTACCTCCATTTGTTCTATATGTCTTCGAGTGACTATATTGTATCATACAATCTTTATTCTGTCTATTGGCAAAATGCACAAATATTAGTATTGTGTTTTGTATAGAAATTTAGCAGTTAATTTACTGATAAATATTTTAATAGTAAAATTACATAAAATAAAAAGACGCAAGTTCTCACTTGCGTCTAATTCAACAGGAAACTTGTTGAATTAGTACAGGAATCCGTTGATAATGTTTTTATTATACTGTTTACGCTCTCTTTCGCTCTTGCCAATATGCATATAAGGACGCTGATGGGTAGAGCTGAAACGGTATCTATTCTCTTCTGTATACTGTTTCTGTTTCTTGAGTTCCGCCCTGTATTCTTTGTACTTAGGGCAAGTATCAGAGCAAGCACAGTGGCGTTCTTCACAGCCTTTGCAAGGGCAATACACGTTTTTACCAGCATTAAAATCCATAAAGCACCTCTATATCATTTTCAAAAAGTTTTACAACATAACCATCATTATTATACAGCGCTTAACTATATAACAACGTCTATACGGACTACTATGTACAGAACTAACCTTACCGAGAGTTAAACATACGTTACTTAGTAGCGAATTACTGCAACTGTCTCGATTTAGCCCGCTATGGTTCGGACAGTGTTTCTTGAACTATAAGTATTATATCATAAAAATTCGATTATGTCAATCATATTTTGCAATTTGATGTTTATTTTTATAGTTATTTTAATAGTTAAAATTCAAGATATAACAAAACCCTGTTGGATGAATGAGGTAACAAGTTTCCAACAGGGCAAGATAATGTCATAATGTAGGAATTTGTTGGATTTGAACCATACAATCTTCCGGATGCACCGAATGCTTTGCCCAATTAAGCTAAAATCCCATAGGAAGGGTAGTTTTACCTCCTAATACCAGAGTAGCTAATTCTGACGATTAGGACTCATTAAACGAGTGTCCACTACCAAGGCCGCACTTTGGATTACACTTCCCGCCTAGCTGTGCGCCCACTAGACTAAACGGTTTTTTATTGTTAGGCTCATACCGTTCTAATAAACACCTACCCTAATTCTTTCGTGATTAGGCTACGCTCAAACCGTTTTTTGTCTATCCAGCGTTCTTGCTGGTGAGTTTTCAGTTTGAGTCTAAGCGTTACCCTCATTTCTGAGGGCGGTGGAATTGCGCCACCCTATGAACCTAGCTTGCTGTTAAATTACAGAACTGAAACAATTTTGTCGATTTCTTCTTTCTCAAGCTGTAAAGACTTGAGAAGATTACAAAGAGCGATTCTCTTATTGTCTTGGCTACAACAGTCATAAATCCACAAAAGAACGTCACGAACAATATCGATTGCTGTGTCATTCATCACATAAAGACTTGCGAGGTATTGAACAGCGGTTTCGATATTGTAAATGTCATTGATATTCATTCTACTACCTCCTAGCTGTTTGTTTCTATTGGTATTGTACCACATTTTACTTCTCGTGTCAAGTCTTTTTTTAAATTTCTAAGAAAGATTTTTCAGGAACCATCTTAACAATTAACTTATCGTCTACCACTTCAAAATAACGCCCAGCGTACCGAAATGGTACACGCTTGATTGCGTAGATAATATTTCTTTGTTCTTTTGACAACTGTTGAACCTCGCAATCAGCAGCGATAAAACTAAACAGAAAACCACAGTCCCAAGGCTCAGGAGAAACACGGTCTGCATCGAGCTGTTTCTGTCTCTGTTCTTCCAGCCCAATCTGTTCCATCAGTTTGAAGCGTCGCTTTGCAACAGAGGTATATTCCTCATCGTTCAGGATATCAGAGTTCAGAACTTCGTCCATCATACGAACTTTCTTATAAGCCTGTTCCAGTGTCATTGTAGTTTCTCCTTTTCTGTTTGGTTGGTTTCTGATATTATTATAGCAAATGGATTTTGATTTGTCAAGGATATTTTGAAATTTTCTGTTAAATTAAAAATTATGTTGCCTGTGCAACATTTTTAGTATAGCATAAAAGAAAAAATTAACGTAGGTACGTCATTTTTATATGAATGAAATCACGTTTTTATTCACTACAAAATTAAGTATTTCGGATATAAAATTAATTAAATAAAGTGTATTGATTTAGTAATTTAATTTAATCAAGATAATATATTATATACTTTATTTAATAAATCAATATTTAGTAAAATGATATTTTTGACTTAATTTAATAAAGTTTTACTATTAAAATAATTAAAATTCTTTCAAAAATAAAACCGCCCACGCAAAGCAAACAAAACGTGAGCGGTAGTAGATGGCTTATTGATTTTTCAGTTCCTTGCAAAGTGATTTAACTGTAATCAGATACAGGACTACAAATCCGATTGCAAGAATAGAGCTGTACTGATTGATAAATAGCGTAGTGATAACCACACCAATAAACATAATGCAGTAAATCAGAAACATTAAAAGATAGCCCATGACGTTCCCTTCCATACTCTAACATTCTCAGTCTTTCCAATAGTCTTAATGTAGTTCCCGTAGCGTCTTACAGGATACCGCTTGACGTATTCGCAACCATTATCAGCGCCGATATAATAACGATATTTAGGTGTGTCGTACTCACCAAACTTTTCCAGATGGTTAAGCATTCGGTTTGAGAGCTTCATGTTGTTGTCCCTCCTGTTACTCAGAAGTTATCACTAATACCATTCACAAACAAACTGTCTAGTATTCTCAAAAATACCGCTATATCCATCACGAACATATTTTACAACCTCAAAGCCGCCATCTTTTTCTTCGACCCTATACACATTATTAGGGGTAAAACTACGACCGGAAGCAAGAAGATTGTTCCGCATCGTTTTACTCATGTTGTCCATGTTAATTTTTTTCATAGCAGTTACCTCACATTCATTTAGTGGTCTTTCATTGATATAAGTATACGCTATATAGAAATAAAAGTCAATAGGTTTTTTGAAAATATCTTGAAAAAATTTAACAGAAGCATACCTATAAATATTAAAATAATTAATCAAACGATAAAAACAAAGTTGGCACTCACAACAAGCAAGTGCCAACTAGATTTATTCTATTTTATTTGATTCTTACAAGAGGGACGTTGCAAATTGAACATCTGAACCAATCTGTATGATTAACTAACTTACAAGCACGACTTCTATAAATCGTTTGTCCGCATTTAGGACACTTAATAATGTACTTTGCAAGGCTTTCGTTATGCAGAATGCTTTCGCCGTTTCCGTCCTTATAATCAGCACAACGGGAAACGTCTAAACCATACTTCTTATTCATTACAGCAGCAGCTTTTGCCCATTTACCGCCATGGTTTTCGCGCGGGAAACAGGCGTGTAGAACCTCGTGTACCAACGTGTTAAGCATTTGCTGTTCGTTTGCTTTTTCAGCGTAATACTTCGATACCTTAATATTAGAGTAATCACCGAACATATTACGACGAGTGTAGCAAGTTGCGAATGCGCTCTTTTTTCGGTGATAACCAACAGTCTTGACAAGGCTATCAGCATGGAATCCGCTTTCGTCGCACATTGCAACAGCCTTGTGAAAAATTTTCTGAATCTGTTCGTTAGTCATAATCTCGTTACCTCTTTCTTTATTTGTAGTTCTCTCTTGAACTGTATATAGTATAGCATATTTAAAATAAAAATGCAATAGTGATGTTGCACAAAGATAATATAACAAAACTGTATAAAATGCACATATCTGTTCCAGACAATTTAACAGATAATTATTTTAATAGTAATGACCTGTAGGAAATAACAAAACCCGTCTAGTTGGAGGAAATTACTAGACGGGCAGATAATAGCTATTTAACCGATACGAACAATGTTATTTGCTGAAATGGTCATCACATCAGGTTTTTCGCCTTTATGAAATTCGGATGCTAAACACATAGATTTAACAGTATCTTCATCAGTAGGAACACCATTCACAAGGTAAGTGGATTTTGTCTTATTAGGAGAAGTTGCAACGCGAACATAAACCTTACCTTTATGCTCAATCAGATACCCTTCTTCGTCCTTCATCCAGTTGCCCCAAGGAAGCGAACAAGGCTCTTTGGGAAGTTCGCCGGACTCACGTTTCTGCTGTACTTTGGAGATATGGTTATAATCAACCCCAAAGCGTCCAGTCATTCGAGATACTTTCACGACGGACTTATCAGCATAAGCCTTTTTGGTTCTGAGCATCTTACAGGTCTCAATGGTGGTAAAAGAACCCTTATTGTGAGAGTGAATAGCGGTCTTGATTTCGTCCAGATTCATCATGTTAAATTTACCTCATTTCTTTATTGGTTGGTTTCTGATTATAATTATACTCAATTTAGCAAATAAGTCAATATGCAAAATGCACAAAGATTCTGTTAGATTTATAGTGATATTGGCATCCAATAAAGGTAACTAACTATTAAAATATTTATTAAATTTAACAAAGAAACAGGGCGATTATTACCGCCCTGCCATTAAAAAGTTAGTATTTGATATTATGTTTCTTTACCATTTTATTCCAAATAGGGTATGGACAGCTATTTCCTCTTTTCATGTGAAACACCAAAAGCAACGGCCTTCCAGATTCATTTTTGTAGGTATAGTGGTCTCCCGAAACTCTATTTAGTGTATAGCCATTCTTCTTTAAAATCCGTGTAGCGTCTTTCAATCGAATATCATTCATCTCTATTTCTTCCTTTCTTTCTAGTGTATGTCGTCTTTTTGGTGAATCTGCAAGGACGCAAAACAGGTTTGCGCTTTTCCTTGCGCTCTTGTTTCTCTTTATTCTTCTGTAACATGGTTATAACTCCTTTTCAGCAATAATCACGCTGTTTTTAATACGCGCTTTGTATCCAGTAGCTTGTTCGACCTCTTCCAGATAATCAGCAACACGGCGATTCTCTTGCCAACAATCGGTCTTTGAGCGTTTACCTTTGCCAGATTTGTCGCCCTCATATACGGTAATCAGAAGTTTGTTGCCGCGCTTTGCCATTTTCTTTAAAACGTCTTTTCGGACTTCCTTTTCTTTGATGACGTTCAGCACGTTGGACGAAATAACTACGTCTGCTTTTTTAAATGCGTGTGCATTTTGTTCTGCCGTCTGGTTAAACTTGTCATATCCAGACCACCGGAAACCGTGTTTTTCGGCGTGGTTCTTAATCAATACGGTATATTTACCACAACCATAATCAAGAACCTTACCTGTGATATGCTTCTCGGCTTTTGTATAGATTGCCGGAAGTTTTTTCATGTTAACAGAAGTATTAGCGGAAGTGTAAACCTGTTTCATTTTGATTTTCTCCTTTGTTTGGTATTGCTTTCTACACTTATATATTACCATAACGAACGGTATTTGTCAACATGAAATTAAAAGAAAATCAAAAGAATTTAACAGAAAGATTTCTATGTATTATTTTAATAGTTAAATTTAACAACAAAAGAAAAAAGATGGTATTTCTACCACCTCTTTTCTCTGATTATTAAATTTTAATGAGCCTTAAAACGAACGCTTTCACCTTTGCCAAGATAAAAGCACTTCTTGCATTTCTGACAGTTGCCATCGCAAACAGTTGCTTTCGGGTCAATCAAATCTTCGTGTTCACCATCATCAAAATATGCAACAGCAACAGAATCTTTGTTTTCGGGAATCAGAGTATTCCAAGCGCTGAACACAATATTAAAGTTGGACGGAATCAAACCAAGTTCCAGAGCCTCGCCAACAATTTCATATTGTTTAGTAAATGCAAGAAATTTAACATTGGGGTTTTTCTTTGCAATCTCGCAACAAGCGTTCAGATAGTCGAAAGAAAAGAAATCCCCAGATACATTTATTCTGAACAGCTTGTACTCGTTGTAGTCGATGAACATACAAGCCGCCTTGACAAACTCATCATAGCGATGGTCAATCATCAGCGCTTTGGTATTGTCCTCATAAGCTTGTCGGACAGTTTTGCGATATGCAATCATCTTTCGGGAATAGCAATCTTTGTAGCACTCGCTGCAATGAGCGCAAGTGATACCGGGCATCACAGAAAAAGAACCGACGCGCCCCATTTTGTGATTACCTTCACTGAACGAAAACCCTTTGATTCGAGCCATAATCTGTTACCTCATTTCGTTTTGTGTGTTTGCTTTCGATGGTCTTATTATAGCACAACGAAAACAGAATTGCAAGCATTTTTTTGAAAATTCTTTTGAATATTTTTTGTTGTGAATATACAACTATAGGTTGTTACTGTATCTGGTGGAAGTGATGGAGTAATTATTTTAATAGTTATTCAAATCCTATAAGCCCTATATCCTAGTATGAAATAGACAAATGCTGGTTTCGTCACACTAACCTACAAACCTAGTATGTATCCATTCTTTCTACACGCAGACACACAAAAAGCGGGAGTGAGCTGACTATTAAAATAATTACACACGCACAAAATAAAGTGGGCTATCTGGCGTATATGTGACGTGTAGAAGTGGAGTGCCAGTAATTATTTTGATAGTTAAATTCTGGTATAGGCATATAACCTAGTAGGATAGTTGGTAGAGAGTTTCAGAAATGTAACTTTTTGTCAAACTTGAAATTACTGTTGACATCTGGTGTGAAGTATGATATATTGGTAAAGGACTTTGAAAAGAGAATAGCGCCTATTATATATAGTCTATACATATATAAGTGTATATATACATATAAATATACATAGTAATATTATAGTATAGGTTAGTGTATAATAACTATGTTTTCAGCGCTTTAGCGCAGACTCTAATATTGTAAGATAACTATGTTTTCGTGACATCAAGTAAACATACAAGGATATGATTTTCTGGCGTTAACTCTATCGGCAAGGTATGCGCTCTACTCTATGTGGCATTGTATTTCTTGCCGATAACCTCAGTATGAGGTTATGCAGATAAAAACGGAAATGACGTAGTTAAATTCTAAATCCCAAAGCTTGTGCCTAGAATCTTCCATGTTGGTCAGAAAATATCTACGGGAAATCCGTTTTTAATTATCGGCTGTTCTGGAATGACGTTACAACATTGCCGCTCTAATGGATAAGCTGGCTCAATGTGGTATGCAGAAGTACATTTCTGGTTAAATTAGAGAAAATGTTTAGTATGAACGTACAAAATCTATTCCATTAAATCTAACCGATAGGGAAGATTCTAAGCTCGTAGAGCTTGGGATTGGACATGATGATAGTACCGTGTTGTGGCATAAACTGCACACAACACTTGTTCGTGTATGACGTACAGTTTGTAGACAATAGAAATTTGTAGAATGAGTAAATGGTGGTGTGAGAAAAAATAAATAGACTGAGAGCAGGATAAAATTAAAGCCAACTGCACACAAAATGTGTTATTGCAGTTGGCTTTAAAATTTAGTTAATGTATTTGATACAAAATTTTGATTAAAATTTTTGGTAAATATAGTTATAATCAAAATTTTGTAGATATAGTTTGTATATTGTATTTATAGATGCAGAGTTTGTAAAA
>ERZ791846.756-NODE-756-length-13461-cov-4.98874_pt1 | contig 13461 bp, 13 predicted proteins | sample MGYA00510289_ERZ791846 | MGnify/ENA primary metagenome ERZ791846 (study PRJEB30046, sample SAMN00715274) | human gut metagenome | study: EMG produced TPA metagenomics assembly of the A metagenome-wide association study of gut microbiota in type 2... | reverse complement strand
AGGAAGACAAGTCTGGATGAGTTTCCGCAGTTTTTTAATATTCTGAAGGGGGATATGAGTCTTGTGGGGACCAGACCGCCGACGGTGGATGAGTGGGAACAGTATGAGCCGCACCATAGGGCTAGGATGGCATTTCGGCCGGGGCTGACTGGGTTGTGGCAGGTTAGCGGGAGAAGTAATATTACGGACTTTGAGGAAGTTGTGAAGTTGGATACTAAGTATATTGATGAGTGGAGTTTGGGGGTGGATTTGAAAATATTGGTGGAGACGGTTAGGAGTGTTTTGGGGAATGATGGAGCGATGTAAGGAGAAAAATATTATGAATATTATTTTACTTTCTGGTGGTTCCGGTAAGCGCTTATGGCCGTTGTCTAATGATGTGCGTAGTAAGCAGTTTATTAAATTGTTTAAGAATGAAGACAATTACGAATCAATGGTGCAGCGTGTGTATCGCCAGATTACTACAGTAGATGAAAATGCCAAAATTACGATTGCGACGAGCAAGTCACAGGCAAGCGCTATCAAGAATCAGTTGGATGAAAAAGTTTCTATATGTGTAGAGCCATGCCGTCGTGATACTTTTCCGGCTATTGTTTTAGCTGCGACTTATCTTCATGATGAGTTGGGCGTTAGAGCTGATGAAGCAGTTGTGGTTTGCCCGGTAGATCCTTATGTGGATAATACGTATTATGAAGCGGTTAAGACTTTGCAGGAACTCGCAGAACAGGGGAATGCAAATTTAACTTTGATGGGTATTGAACCGACTTATCCAAGTGAAAAATATGGCTATATCATTCCTGAGAATGGAGAGAATGTTAGTAGGGTTAAAGAATTTAAGGAAAAGCCAGATTTAGAAACAGCTAAGAAGTATCTTACACAGAGTGCACTTTGGAATGCAGGTATTTTTGCCTTCAAATTGGGCTATTTGCTAGAGAAGGCTCACAGTATGATTGACTTTGAAGATTATAATGATCTTTTTAATAAATATGATGCACTTACTAAAATTAGCTTTGACTACGCAGTTGTTGAAAAGGAACCGAGTATCCAGGTGTTACGCTATAGTGGTGACTGGAAAGATGTTGGTACTTGGAATATGATGGCTGAGGTTATGGCAGATACGACCAAAGGTAAGGCGATTTTAGATGAAACTTGTGAAAATACAAATGTAGTCAATGAGTTGAATATTCCAATTTTATGCATGGGTTGTAAAGATATGATTGTTGCTGCGAGTGGCGATGGTATTTTGATTTCTGATAAAGAGCGTAGTGGGTATATGAAGCCATATGTGGAGAGAATTGAAACAGAGGCTATGTATGCTGAGAAATCTTGGGGGACATATACGGTTATTGATGTACAGCCGGGGTCTATGACGGTTAAGATTTCTATGAGAGCTGGAGAACATATGACCTATCACATGCATAATTATCGAGAGGAAGTTTGGACGGTTGTTTCTGGTGAAGGTAAGGTTGTTGTGGACGGTATGGAGAGGAATCTTTGTACAGGGGATGTTGTTAGAATTGCTGCTGGGTGTAAGCATGCAATTAAGGCAATTACAGTGCTGGATATGATTGAAGTTCAGTTAGGAAATGAAATTTGTGCTAGTGATAAAATCAAGTTTGGCTTAGATTAAAAACGGCATGATGAAAGTTTGAGATTGATGCTAAATGAAAGAAGTTGCTATAAGATCAAGAGAAAAATATGACAAGGTGGGGACTATGTTTTTATCTGCAGGTTTGGAATATTGTTTAGTTATTGAAGATATAAAACTAATTAAAGTTAGGCGCTAACTGTTTACAGTGAGAGGAATAAGGATGAAAAAAGTTTTACATATATCAAAATATTATTACCCATTTTCAGGCGGCACTGAACAAATTGCGCGTGATGTGGTTTTGGCACTGAAGAATGAATATATGCAAAAAGTTATTGCATTTAATGATGGTAAAAAAGATGAAATAGATAAGGTAGATGGTATTGAAATTGTAAAATGTGGATGTTTTACCAAGATTGCAGCTCAATCTTTATCTGTTTCATATAAAAGGCAATTACATAAAATAATGGAAGAATTTAATCCAGACATTATTGTTTTTCATTATCCCAATCCTTTTGTTGCGACATTGTTGTTGGATGAATTAAAAAATAAAAACGCCAAGCTCGTGATATATTGGCATCTTGATATTGTTCGTCAGAAATATTTGAGACTGTTATTTGAACCACAAAATAAAAAACTGCTTGCTCGTGCGGATAAGGTGATTGCAACATCTCCTAATTATATTGAAGGAAGCAAGTGGTTGCAATCAGTAAAAAATAAATGTGTAGTTGTACCAAATTGTATAAATATAGAGCGAATGAAAGTTACTGCTGCCATTGAGAAGATGGCTGAACAAATCAGATTTGAAAACAAAGGAAAGACGATATGTGTTGCTGTTGGTCGTCATACTGAGTATAAGGGATTCACTTATTTAGTTCGGGCGAGTAAGCTCTTAGACGATAGATTTCATATTTATATTACAGGAACTGGAGAATTAACAAGTAAACTTCATGAGGATGCCAAAGGAGACAATAAGCTTACATTTACGGGACGTATTGAAGATAAAGAATTAAAGGCGTTGATTTTAGCAGCTGATATATTTTGTTTTCCTTCAATTACAAAAAATGAGGCATTTGGATTAGCGCTTGCTGAAGGTATGTACTATGGAAAGCCGGCTGTCACGTTTACAATTCCGGGATCAGGGGTTAACTATGTTAGTTTAAATAATATAACTGGAATTGAAGTTGAAAATCGTAATGTAGAAAAGTATGCGGATGCCATGCAGACACTTGCCCAAAATAAAGAATTGTGCTTGAAATATGGTAAAGCTGGAAAAGAAAGAGTTGAAAATAATTTTTTATCGACACAATTTAGTGCTAATATAAAAAGGCTGTTTGAAACCTGTTGTTAAAAGTAGAGAAAACATAACAGTGTTTTGAAAAATGTCTCATTATATTCAAAATGAGAATAAACAGTAGATGTTCATATTTTAAAATTTGCAAATGCCATCCCTGCAAAAACTCCAGATAGAAATTGATACAAAGGTTTGGCATCGTGAATTGCCTGCGTTAGATGATGACTATGTGTTGGAAAACTCAGTAGAAATAAGATAAGGAATATATGGTGATGAAAGTAATAATCAATGGACGTTTTTTGATTCATAGAGTTACTGGGGTAGAAAGATACGCAAGAGAAATTTTATTAGAATTAGATAAGTTAATTGCCCCTGAAAGAATGGAGATGGCTGTTCCATCGGAAGTTGAGGATATTCCAGTTTATAAGAATATAAAAGTAGTAAAAATTGGAAGATTACATAATAGATTGTGGGAACATATCTCGTTTCCATGGTATGTTTATACACAGAAAGGCATTTCATTAAACTTGTGTAATGTTGCACCACTCCTTGCACCGGGAATTGTATGTATTCATGATGTAAAAGTAAAAGTTACACCTCAATATTTTTCAAAAAAATTTTTATTGTGGTATAATTTGTTGCTTAGAAATGCTGCAAAAAGAGCAAGGAAAATTATTACCGTGTCAGAGTTTTCAAAGACAGAAATTATAAAATATTTCAAAGTGCTTCCAGAAAAAATTACTGTGATTCCAAATGCATGGCAGCATTATGAAAGAATTAGATATGATGAAAACGCTTTGATTAAGTATGGATTAATAAAAGATAACTATTATTTTTCTATGTGTAGTTTAGAACCAAATAAAAATTTTAGATGGATTGCAGAAGTAGCGAAGAAATCTCAAAATAGTATTTTTGCTGTTTCAGGTTCAATTAATGAAAAGGTGTTTGCGGATGGCCTAGGTTTTGAGTGTCCAAGTAATATGAAGTTATTAGGATACGTATCTGATGAAGAAGCAAAAACGTTAATGAGGGATTGCAAGGCATTTTTATTTCCGACTTATTATGAGGGATTTGGAATACCGCCATTAGAGGCAATTAGTGCCGGGGCTCGGCAAGTAGTTGTATCTGATACTGAAGTAATGCATGAAATATTTGGGGACAGTGTTTGTTATATAGATCCTAATGTGTATGAATTAGAAATTGGTAAAACATATATCGATGATTCTTTGCTGAAGAGATTCGATTGGAAAAAAAGTGCTGCAAAACTGCTAAAATTGATAAATACGTTATAAGGAAAGCTATAAAAATGGAATTTAATGTTGTATATATTTCAGATAATAATTTTGCTTCTAAGCTTGGTACCAGTTTATTGTCGATGCTTGAGCATAATTTGGACTTGAAAGTAGTTGTTCACATTTTGAACATGGGGATTGACGTATCTAATAGAAATAAGTTGGAACAATTGTGTGTCGACTATTCAACAAAATGCATTTGGTATGAGGCTAATGATATTAAGAAAAAACTTGAAAAGACGGAACTGCATATGCCAGTTGAAAATAATAGTATTGCGACATTAGGAAGATTGTTTTTATCTGAAATTATACCAAATGATATTGATCAGGTTTTATATCTTGATTGCGATACAGTTATAGAAGGTTCTCTCAGAGATTTGGCAAGGATGAAGTTAAAATGTGCACTTGGTGTTGTTAAGGATATTAATTATTCTTTCTTTAAGAGAAGACCAGAATTAAATGATGTTAATAATTATTTTAATGCAGGTGTGCTTTTGATAAATATGGAGCAATATAGGACAATAATGAATAAGTATAATTTAGATGCTTTTATTAAAAAAGATTATTTGTTTGCCGATCAGGACATTTTAAATATTATTTTCAAAAATGATAAAGTAATATTGAGTCCTATATATAACAGCATGAACCGTGTACGCATGGCTTCTCCATCAGGGATTTTACAATGGATGAGAGAAAATGAAGAAGAACTTTATAGTATTACGGAACTGGAAAAGGCTCATGTAGCACCAATTATTATACATTATACATCATCTGTCCTAGGACGGCCATGGGAAGCGAATTGTATGGACCCGAAGGTTTCGGTTTGGAGAGAGGCATATTCGAAGACTCCTTGGTCAGAGGAAAAACTTACAGTAAAGCAATTATCAAAGAGTAATCAAATAGGGAGAATGTTGTATAAAATTCTTCCAGAGAGAATTTTTTTTGCAATTGATTACGCCGTTGCAAAGAAAAAATATAATAAGCTATAAGCACTAGGATGGAGCAATGATTATGAGTTCAAAAAAAATAGCAGCATGTGTTGTGACTTTTAACCGAAAAGAAAAATTAAGAAGTTGCATAGAGGCCTTGCTTGCTCAAGTATATACAGATTTTAAAATCGTTATCGTAGATAATGCAAGTACAGATGGTACAAAGGAGAGTCTGGCGGAATATATAGAAAATGCTAAGATAGAATATTGTAATACAGGAAAAAATTTAGGTGGAGCAGGTGGATTTAATTATGCGATAAAAAACGTAGTGTCTTCTGTTGACTATATCTGGATTATGGATGATGATACCTATCCGAAGCCGGATGCTTTAAGAAATTTAGTAGAACATATAGGTGATGTTAATGATCGATTTGGGTTCTTTTCAAGTCTGACTGAATGGACTGATGGAAGTGTGTGCTTGATGAATAAACAGATGTTAGAGGATGATATTTTTGGCTCTATGAGAGTTTTAGAAGCAGGTCTACTTCCAATTAAGAGTGCATCGTTTGTATCTTTGTTTATAAAAAGTGACATAGTTAGAAAAGTAGGATTGCCAATTAAAGATTTCTTTCTCTGGGGGGATGATACGGAATATACTCAAAGAATGAGTCCGTATGGAGGTTATATTGTTACTGACAGTGTAGTGGTACATGACATGGACACCAATGACGGTGTAGATATATTAAATAGTGATTTTGAAAGGGTTCAAAGATATTCACTTTTTATTAGAAATAGAATGTTTATAGCAAGGTCGAGGGGAAACAAAAGAGAGATAATCAGGGCATATATTTCTCCATTTAAACAATGCGTCAGGGTGCTTTTTAAAGCTAAAGATAATAAATTTGGTCGAATGGGAATCATAATTAAGGGATTTCGTAAGGGACTTAGATTTTCACCAGAGATAGAACATATAGAAAATATATAGTGAAAGGTTATAGATATGGAAATCATATTGCTAATAGTAGCATTTGCAATTATATTTTTAATAATGGTAGTAAAACAGAATGATTTTGTATCTCCGTCATTTATGTTTGCAGCACCATTAATTGTGTCCATCTTTATATGTGTTATTTACCAGAATAAATGGAACTTTGAATGTAGATTAGAAACGTTTTTGTTGATTATTGTGGGAATAGTTTTATTTTTCTGCGGAGACCAGATTGGAAATAAGATGTCTAGGAGAAAAATAGGATATAATGAAAAAATAAGTTGCGATATGTCTGTGACGATGATTAAAATTGTATTTATTATTTTATTTTCATTGATTTCAATTTATCTGGTATATAGGGAAGTCTCCAGATCTGTGTCTGCAGCAGGAATTGCATATTCTTTGTTTAGAACCTCAACAAAGGGACTTGCTAAGTATTCTGTGAGTACGGTTGTGTCAATGATTATGAATATTATGTCGATTATTTCTATCTTTGGAGTTGTTGTTCTAGTAAATAATTTTATACATAAATGTACAAAGCGGAGGGATTGGTTATTCGTTGTCCCTATTGTCAGTTATTGGATTATTGTTCTTATGCAAGGTCAGAGAGGTGATTTAATTAATTTCTTTGTATCTACTATATTTGTATGCTTTTGCATGAATTATAAGAAGAACGGAGAAGGCGCAAAGAAAAATATAAAACTGGCAAGAAGTTTTGTTAAATATTTTTTTATTATTCTTGTGATATTTTATTCTCTTAGATTGACAATTTCCAAACCTGGGCAAGAAAACTTGTCATTTTTTGACACCATATCAGGATATGTTGGTGCGCAGATTGATTTGTTGAATAGATTAGTAAGTGAAAAAAATGTATCCTATCCTTTGATTGGATATGAGTCTTTTCATGATATGTATAAATTTTTTGAAAAAATAGGGATAATGCATAATCTACCGACCATTACATTTCGTTATAGAGCTTATAACGGCTTGGGATGTAATGTATATACATTTTTTAGAAGACCATACGTGGATTTTGGCTTAATAGGAGCATGGTGTATTTCGCTGTTATGTGGTATTGTATGGGGCCATTTTTATTATAAGTATGTACGAGTGAGAAATGGGAGTCGTCAGTTTATGTTTTACTTGATAGTATATGCGTATTTTATAAATAAAGTGGCCATGTCATTTTTTGATGATTATATAACGATGTTGATATCTGCTAACACGGCAATAAAGTTAGTTTTATTGGTACTAATAAATAAGTTTATGTACTGTAAAATAAAAATTCGGAGAAGAAATTTTAGATAACTGTCTTTTGTCAAAAAATGAACATGAAAGTTGTATTGGTTAATACTGTAGGAACATCTTCAATCTGCAGTGATTTTAGAATATATGTTTAATATGAGAAAGTTTCAGATAGTTAGGGAGGAAAAAGATAAAGTGGTGAATGAAGTTGGTCTTATAACTTATCATGCTGCTTACAATTATGGATCGGTTCTTCAAGCATGGGCTACCCAGCATATGATAGAACAACTTGGATATAACTGTAAGATAATCAATTATCGGATGAAAAGTCAAAAAGCGCATTATAGTTTAGTACGACTTACAGGTCCAAGGGCATTTGTCAATGATATACTTATGCTACCTGATTTGAATAAAAAGAGGCTTAGAGCTATTAGATTTGAAACCTTTATTGCGGACTATATGAATTTGACTGATGAGAAATTGGAGCCGGAGAGTATTTGCTTAGATGAAATGTTTACGACTGTAGTCAGTGGCAGTGACCAAATCTGGAATAAATATTCCAATGAACTTTGCCATGTAGGTTGGCGATATATGTATCCATATCTTCTGAAAGGATTTAATGGTAAGAAAATATCTTATGCATCTTCTATATCTAATATGGGAAAAGAAGATATAAAGAAGATTCTTAATGACATTCAAAGATTTGACCATTTGTCATTTAGAGAGGGGAAAAGCGCAGAACTTATATCTGGTATGCTTCATAGAAATGTTACTGTTGTACTTGATCCGACATTTCTGTTAGATAGAAAACAGTGGATATCATCGTTTGATCTTAAAGAGAAAGATGAGAAAAAGTATGTATTGTTTTATTCCCTTACAGATAAAACGGTAATAGAGAGAGCAAGAGGTTTGTTGAATAATTTGCATACAGTAGGATATCAGATTAAATATATCACGCCTTATGCAAAAATGAAATTCTCGGATGGATTTGAAGATTGTAGAGACTATGGACCATTAGAATTTTTGGACGCGTTGTTTAATGCGGACAAAGTTATAACAGACTCATATCATGGGACGATTCTTTCTATAAATCTAGGAAAAGAGTTTTATTCTATTAATGGACAGTATGATTCGGATATAAGAAAATTAGATGTTCTTTCAAAACTTGATTTAAATAGAAGAATTATAAGTTGGGATGAAGAATATGAAAAACTTGATGTAAATGTTATAAATTACACAGATGTCTATAACAAATTAAATTCTCTAAGAAAAACTTCTGTTGATTATCTGGAAAAAGCATTAAAGAGATAAATGAGGCTAGGAAGTAATGATATAGGTTCAATTATAACGGATTTGAATTGCAGGATTATGCTATTAATTAATCCGAAGAGGGATATTTATTTAAGATATGGTAGAAAAGTGCTAGATTTAAATGAGTTGATAAATAATAACAACTTTGAGAGTACAAAGTAAACAATATTTCTGAAAAAGTGTTACAAGAGTAAAGGAGACAAGTATGTACACAGTATTGAAAAACACTCAGATTGTAATTGCCTTATTAAAGGAATATGGTATTAAGCATATAGTTATATCTCCGGGGACAAGAAACGGTCCATTTGTTCATTCTGTAGAGGAGGATTCTTATTTTAAATGCTATTCTGTTGTGGATGAAAGAAGCGCAGCTTTTTTTGCACTTGGAATTGCGAAACAACTCAGAGAGCCAGTTGTTATTTCATGTACATCATCCACGGCAGCCTGTAATTATTATAGTGCTGTGGCAGAAGCATATTATTCTCATATTCAATTGGTTGTATTAACATCTGACCGTAATCCGCAGAGTCGCAATCAGTTTGAAAAGCAACAGATTGAACAGTCTGGAATGTATGGAAAAATGATACGTAAGGCTGTGGATTTACCAATGGACATTAATTGCGATGAAGATTTTTGGTATTGTGAACGTTTGGTGAATGAAGCATTGCTAGAACTAGATCATAGAGAAGGTGGTCCGGTTCAGATTAATTTACCGGCATATTATAATATGGAAGTATTTACAGAAAAGACGTTACCACGGGTAAAACGTATCTATAGAAATGAGTTGCGTAGTTTACATACAAATCATGAACTGTCCTTGGTTGAAAAACTTCACAATGCTAATAAGATTATGATGCAGATAGGTTCATCAGCACCTTGGTCAGAAGAACGTAAGCAGAAGGCTCGTGATTTTTGTAGAAAATATAATTGTACGATTGTTGCGCAACATATGTCTAATACAGGACTAGAGGAGGCTTTAAATATTACAGCTGGAACTGATATTTGTAATTGTCTTTCTAAGGCTGAACCAGAAATTTTTATCAGCACAGCAGGTCCAACTCAGATGATGTACTATGAAAAATTACGTAAATCTAACACGCAACATTGGCTCATCAGCAAAGATGGTGAAATACAGGATCCGACACATCATATTACAGAAATTTTTGAAACGTCAATTGATGAGTTTTTTGAATATTTTATTTCGCAGGCAGACGAAAGTTGGACGAATAATGAAACCTATCATAATGAATTGATAGGTGCGCTTAAAGCGTACACAGACTCGAGACCGACTTTAACAAAACTGACGAATATTTATGTATATCAGGAATTTTGTAAACTGGTTCCATCAGGATCTCTTGTTGGAATGAGTATTCTAAATGCTATTCGTGGTGTGGAAACATTTCCGCTTCCTGAGAATGTAGAAGTTTATGCAAATGTTGGTGCATATGGTATAGATGGTTGTATGTCTACATTTATTGGTCAGGCAACTGTGACAGATAAGCCAGCTTATTTGGTTATTGGTGATTTGAGTTTTATCTATGATATGAATTCTATATGGATTCGCCATGTGTCAGATAATATTCATATTTTGTTGATTAATAACCATGAGGGTATTGAAATGCATAGGTCCTTTAGAAATCATGGAGATTTGCGTAGATTTATTACCGCTGGTCATAAGGCTTCTCCAAAGGGATGGATTGAAGAAAATGGCTTCCATTATTATACGGCATCTTCAATTGATGAGCTGGATGAAGTATTGCCAGTGTTTATGGAAGATAATAGAAAATGTGTTTTGGAAGTTTTTACAAACGAGCAGGATGATACTACAGAGGCATTTGAATTCTATTCTTATTCGAATGACGCTTCTGCGGGTCTAAAAAGTGCTGTGAAAAATGTCTTGGGTACAGAGGGAACTTATAAATTAAAAAAGTTTCTTGGAAAGAAATAATGATACGGAAGGGCAAAAATAATGCAGAAATTAGTTAAAAAATATACCAACCTTCCAATTCAAGTTAAAGCATCTATGTGGTTTTTTGTATGCGCTTTCCTTCAGAAGGGCATATCATTTATTACAACACCTATTTTTACAAGATTACTTTCGACCTCGGAATATGGTCAATACAATGTCTATACCTCTTGGATGAGTGTTCTTATTGTTATTGTTACTTTAAACTTATATTGTGGCGTTTATTCAAGAGGTTTGGTGAAGTTTGAAGATGAGAGAAGTTCTTTCACATCGGCGTTGCAGGGACTGACTATAACACTTGTATTGATATGGACAGCAATATATTTGATTTTTCATGAATTTTGGAATAATTTGTTTGATCTTACTACAGTGCAGATGTTACTAATGCTATTGACAATGTGGACCACAGTTGTATTTTCATTTTGGTCTATGGAGCAGAGGGTAGATTATAAATATCGTAAATTGGTAGTAGTTACATTGTTGGTGTCTATAGCAAAGCCGGTGGTTGGCATTATTTTTGTATCATGTGCTAAAGATAAGGTAACTGCACGAATTTTTGGAATTGCGCTTGTGGAATTGATTTGCTATAGTGGATTTTTCTTTGAACAGATGCGCAGAGGAAAAACATTTTTTTGCAAAAAATTTTGGAAGCATGCTTTGGCATTTAATATTCCATTGATTCCACATTATTTGTCTATATCTGTATTGAATAGTGCAGATCGTATTATGATAAAGAGTATGGTAGGCGGGGCACAGGCAGGGATATATAGTTTAGCATATTCAGTTTCAATGATTATGACAATGGTGAACACAGCTTTGATGCAGACCATAGAGCCATGGATGTATAAAAAAATCAAAAGTAAGCAGATATCAGATATCTCTAAAGTTGCATATCCTGCATTTGTTGTAGTAGCTGGAGTAAATATTTTACTTATAGCATTTGCTCCGGAAGCAATCGCTATCTTTGCACCGACAGAATATTATGATGCTATTTATGTAATTCCTCCAGTGACTATGAGTGTATTTTTTATGTTTTCTTACAATTTTTTTGCGGTATTTGAATTTTACTATGAGAAGACAAAGCTTATAGCATTTGCTACTTCAGCGGGGGCAATTTTAAATGTGGCTTTAAATTACGTTTTTATTAAGATGTTTGGTTATTATGCGGCGGGATATACTACGCTTTTGTGTTTTATCATATATGCAGTATTTCACTTTACGTTTATGAGACGAATATGTAGAAAAGAGCTGGAAGGTATTCAGCCATATAATATGAGAATCTATTTAATGATTACATTGACATTTATGACTTTAGGTTTCTTGTTTTTATTTAGCTATCAATATAAAGTGTTACGTTATGTGTTAATTATAATTATATTTGGGGTGACCTTGTTAAAAAAGAAAAGGATAATGGAGATGTTAAAGAGATTTATTTCAATAAAAAAGAGAGTTGAGTAAGAAAATAAGAATAGAATGGCCAAAGGATGAGTATATGAGTGTTAAGACAAAAATAGAAAGAAGTCTATCGAACAAAAATGGAGATATGGGCTTATGAAAATACTTGTATTAGGCGGGACAGGAGCAATTGGCGTTGATTTGGTTCAAATATTGGCTGATAGAGGTTCCGAAGTACATGTTACATCACGACAAGAAAGAAAAAGTAAACATAGAAATATTATCTATATAAAGGGAAATGCACAAAATAAAAAGTTTTTGGATTCTTTATTGATTACAAAGTATGATGCTATTGTTGATTTTATGAGTTATGATACGGATACGTTTGCAGAACGTGTGGGAAGTTTGCTGGATCATACGAAACAGTATGTATATTTGAGTTCTAGTCGTGTGTATGCAGATATTGAAGGAAAACTTATTACAGAAGAATCAGATCGGTTGCTTGATACCATAAATGACAAAGAGTATCTATCGACTGATGAGTATGCACTTACAAAAGCAAGACAGGAAGATATTTTAAAAACATCTGGGAAAACAAATTGGACAATTGTTCGCCCATATATTACTTATAGTAATATTCGATTACAATTGGGGATTTTTGAAAAGGAATTATGGCTTTATCGAGCACTGAAAGGACGAACGATTGTATTTGGTGAAGATGTGGCTGCTAAATATACAACATTAACTTTAGGAAGAAATGTTGCGCTAGCTTTAGCTGACATCATAGGGAATAACAACTGCATTGGACAGATATACCATTTAGCACAGGATAACTTTGTGAAGTGGGAGAATGTACTGCAATTGTATTTAGATGTGATTGAAAAAAAAACGAAAAAGCGTCCTAAGGTTCTAATGACAGAGAGTTTGGTTACAGCTGGAGCTGTTACTGGTAGAACATACCAGTTAATATATGATCGATATTATAATCGTAGGTTTGATAGTAGCAAGATAAACGCTGTATCAACGGCGATGAGTGATGCAGTGCTTGTAGACAGTGGACTTAGCAAATGCCTTGAGGAGTTTTTAGATGGAAATCAATCCTTTCGTGAAATGAGTTGGAACTATGAGGGGTATGCGGATAAGCTAACAGGAGAGCACACACCATTAAAAGAGATTCCTGGAATGAAAAATAAGATTAAATACTTAGTGGCTAGATACACAAAATATTTTGAAAGACGGGGCTGAGCTAGGAAAATGATATGGATTTCTTTGGTGGCATACTAGGATTTGAGCCAGATCATATGAAGGGCAAAAAAGAAGAAACGGTTTTAAAGGTTCTATTGAAGAGATATAAATTTCCTGGGGTAAGTAGCTTCCTGTATAATAAAAATCGTGGATGTTGAAAATTGAAAATACCTCAGAGTACAATAAGACTACTGACTGGCAGGTTAGT
>ERZ791846.751-NODE-751-length-13554-cov-2.64368_pt1 | contig 13554 bp, 9 predicted proteins | sample MGYA00510289_ERZ791846 | MGnify/ENA primary metagenome ERZ791846 (study PRJEB30046, sample SAMN00715274) | human gut metagenome | study: EMG produced TPA metagenomics assembly of the A metagenome-wide association study of gut microbiota in type 2... | reverse complement strand
GTGTAGGGCAGTGTAAACGGCTCGTTCTTCTCTCCAAGCTCTGCGCCTGTGGCTCCTACATCGCTGGTCACTTCGGGAGGCTGGTTCCAGATAATCGTGCCATTACTGGAGACCAACTGCTCTTTGGGCAATATAAATGCCGGTCGGACACCTACATCATTGGCGTATATCGTTTTGACCTCAGGGCCTCCATCGCTGGTCACAGTGACTACGCCGTCAGAGTAGCCACGGGCCTTCGACCGTGTCCAATAATATCTTGAGCTTCCTTTGTAGCGCGCCACTCGAGTACTATTCATGCCATCATGGAACCTCGACAGCCTGCTGCCCTCTTTGTAAATAGACACGTTGCTGCTGGTCCATCCAAATTCGCTAGCTGACAATAAGAAGACTGTTGCCGGAAGGCCGTTGGCGCCATATTGTACAGTTTCATTATCTACGTATGGAATTTTCACGGACTTTATTGCGCTACGGCAACCGGGTTCGAGCAAATTGAAGAACGAGTTCCTTAGATAATCTGATATATCAGACGAGGCATAATCAGGGTGTCTTGAGTCCCATTTCTGCAATATGTAAAGCACGTTCATGAGTACCCATGTTCCATTACAACTTGCATCATAGATTGTGGAGTCAGGGTTGCCCTGTTGCACGATGATAAAATCCATCAGTGTGCCGTTCACCTTGATTTTAACGGTGCTGCCCACCGCCATATCACCAAGTCTTGTTGCCATAGTCTATCACCTCCTCAAAACTCCACCCGGCTTGCCGCCTTGTTCCACACGCCCGTCAGCTCTACGCCGTCAAGCGTATCAAAGGCAGTAACAAAGCTGATGCCGTTTACATCTGTGCCATGCACCATCTCCAAGAGTTTGATGCGCACGCCAGTAGCTGCTGCGTCCGCAGCAGCGCCGGAGATGGTGAGGGTCTTGTCGGTCTCGATTTTGATAGCGTTGATGCGGTCTCCCGTTGCCTTTGCGTCCGCAGCCATTCCTTTAATACTCAAAGTTTCATCTGTTTTAATAGTCTCTTCTTGGTTAGTTCCGTCTCCTTTTGTATAAGTAATAGAGGTGTTTCCGACTGATATGCTGGTTATAAGAAGAAGAGATGTCGTTTCCTGCTCCATCATGAACAGCGCTATTGGCAGAGCCAGTAACATTGATATTCCAGTCACCAGTAGCTCCAACGCCAGATTTTGTTGGAGTATCAGCTATATCATCTTTCATTGCTTTATAGGCAGAATCAATTTTGGTCATGTTACTATCGGTATATCCGAAGTTAGCCTCAAACCAGTTTCTTGACAACTGTGATACGTCGGCAACAGGGTCATCTAGTCTTAGATTCAAATTTTCAGAATATTTAGGCATTAAATCCACTCCTTATAAATAATTTAACAACGAAATAGTAACAAACGTATTAAGTCTCTTCTTTTCTAGTGAATATATTTCCAATAGTCATTTCATTATTGAGAAATTGTTCTTCAAGCGTACCAGTAGTAATATCCCCTATTTTTTTGTAATATAACGTATAGACAATCGCATTAACTATCGGTGGGATATTAATTTTTATAGGCTGTGGGAGAACATACTTCTCATTTATTACAGTAGTTAATTTAATGCTTTGTGTAAGTATATACGAGGTGGCTTTTGTCGCCATCCAAAACGTACTGGTGGCTTTTTCAGAGATAGCAGAGACCAATATTTTTTCATAAAACTTCCCGAATGATGTACTCAACGGCTTTTCTATTTCGTGGAAAAAGTTTAGTTTAATATTAAACTTGCCAAATCTCAGAATTAGAACGCCGTCTATATTTATTTTACAAAAGAACGCCAGTTTGGCAAGTTCGCCATATAGAAATGCGAAAATAATATTTAGGTCTATAATCCTTATTTTGATTGGCTTAATATAGTCGTTTGGGATATAAGTGATAATTCTATCCGTAGGTAAAATATCTTCACTTTTTTTAATCAGAATCTTACCGTCTTGTGTTTCTACTTTTGCGCTTTTATCACCAAACGCTTGTTGCATACTTTTATTTCTGTCACAAATTTTTACTTTAATAGGTGGTAACATTTAGTTTCACCTCATTTATAGGTCAAATATTCTCAAGAGAGAAAATTGCGCCACCAGCTTTGATAATAAGCTGTGAGTCTACAGTCAAAATTCTTGCGTTAGCAAAACTACCCCAAATCTCACAAGTATTCCCGGTATTAGAGCTGGAAAGAAAGAAATAGGGAACCGTAATCTGAGAACCACCAGTAATTTCGCTCATAGTAATCGGTGTTTTATTACTAACGAAACTTAGCGTATAGGTGGCGTTATATGTTGGTGCAGTAAAGTTTGTTTGGTTATTAGCAATTTGTGTACGAGAATATCCCGGATTTGTAGGTTCTGCTCCAACAGGGATAATACCATCGGTAATGGCTTGAGTAGAAAGCCCAAAATACCATGTGGTAGGTGGGGTATAATTTTGACCACCAAAAATCTCCGCATTGATTTTATTTGCAAAATCTTTAGAAACCATACTGTAAATTCCTCCTTAGAAAAAATCTTGAATTTTATTTTTAAAGTTCATAAATCCCTGCGCCCTCAAAAAGTCTTTTGGCTCAGTTCCATCCTGAAAATCATAATGAAGAATAATCTGTTGCGTGTATTTCCCGTAAATTAAATTTCTAGTCCTTGCTGCATCGAGATTTACATAGGCGACATTAGTGTCTGTATCTATATATATCTCATCAGTCTTATTATTTTCTTGTGTAGATTTCAGTTGAAGGATTGGGTTTTGCGGCTGTCCGTAAGGACATAATCTCCACTCAACAGATGTCTTGCTCTTGTCAGAAACAATCAGTGGAATTACGTCCTCGTTATAGTCTGTAAATTGAAACGGAAGAGTTACTGTGTCTCCCTGAAAAAGTTCAATATCGTCAATTTGTTGATAAAAGTCACTAAATTGTTCAGACTCGATTCTTCTCAATTTAATCACCATCTTTCTTTGATGGCTCTGGTCTCGGCTTGCCGGGATTTACTGGTTTGATATTGTCCTTATTTGCAGTGCGTTGCAAATTTGGTTCAGCATCATTAATGTCATTTGCCAACTGCTGTAGCGCCTCCATACAGTTAGAAAGTACTTTTATGTTGTTATACCCTGAGACGCTAATTGTGTCAAGCCCCCTGTAAATTTGCCCAACCAGAGTAATCAGATTTTCTTTATTCATAAAGGCTCCTTTCGTCCTTATTAAGCAGATACCAAAATAGTGTAAGTTGTACCATTAATTGTTACAGTTTGTTTTTTAAATTTATCAGACGATGAGATTCCAAATTGTGTATTGATGTAAGACTGTGTGTCATCCCACGTTTTATAATATGTTAAGTCTTTGCTATTTTTTTGAATTAGCGGATTCCCTTGGTTCTGAAAATCAACAAGTATTTGACTTAGATTGCGAGATGAGTAGTATCCCCAAATTTTTCTCCAACCCTCATTATCGGTTTGTCCAACTTGGTCAAGAATATAGTTATATGGGCCATAATATTCAGCTCTAGCAATAACTCTTAATCTATCCATCAGACCGCTTGGCATTGTAATATCTTGACGATTCACAATGCCGTTTGTACCACTTGGGGTGACAACTGGGCTAGGCTCTACGGTTTCTTCTCCGTTAATAGTCGTGCCAGAAGTAAATAGATATCCGTCTGGTGTAAGTTCAAATAACGGAGTGTCAGAATTTTCTACGGTTTTGATAGATTTAATAGTACCAGTAGTTCCGTCGATTATGTAACCTAAACTTTTACCGTCACCAACTTGTAAAACACCACCATAAATAGTTAGGTTTCCATTTTCATCCACAGTCAAAACGGAGCTTCTTTCTTCTAGTACATCTTCATCTTCTTCATCGGGGCTTTCTATGACCTTTCTTTTATAGATATTAAATACACTTTCTGCATTTGGGTCAATACTGACACCAGTGCTATCATTTTTAACGGTAAGGCCATCCTCGTCCACGGTCATAGTCTCTCCACTATTTTGAATAATTAGGTTTTTACCCATAATCAAATTTCCAATAAGAGTATCGGCAATTAATCCATAGGTTGTACTACCGTCCTCGTTAGTTATTTTGCCAAATACCGACTCTGTAGTTTCCCATCCGTCTGTAGTAAAACAAATCTTATTATTTGTTATCCATAGTTGTTCAGGGTCGAAGCCATCTACATTGTTTTCAGCGGTAGATTTCTTTTTACCCATAATACCGTATGAGCCAATAGTAAAGTCATTCTCGTCCGTAGCAACAATGGTCTGTTTAGTTAAATTAAGATTGGTATTGGTATAAGCAGAAATTGCGTCAATTGTGCCATTTGTTACAGGTTGAGATACAGAAGATAATAGCGAAGAAACATTCGACACGGCATTTGTAGTTGCGTTGTGTAATTCGCTAAAAGTATAAGTTTCTGTGGACAGCCTAAATCTGTTACCAAAACTCATTGTAAAATTATCGGGGTCATCATATTGAATTTCCATTTCTTGTAGATATGGATAAACCCAATTACCATTATCTAATTCTACATTTATAATCGCTCCAAACAAACTTCCTTTTTCTTTTTCAAGGGAGAGAAGTTGGTCAATAAATGGTTTGAATTTTTCTATAAATAAAAAGTTCGCACTTTCAAGAGAAAAAGAGAAACTTGGTTGGCTAACAATTTCTAGTTTTTTATATCCTGCATCAACAAGTTGATTGGCTACATAAATGTCATCCATAATAGTATCTGTGTCTTTTAACTCTCCAATAGTTTTAACGGAGATGTTTCCGTTTGCATCAATTACCTGTACCTTTGTTGATGTATCGGAATAGTCTTTGACTTCCATGCTATCTGTAACTATAAAAGTCTCGTCGCTAAATGTCCCTTCGATTAAATATGGCTCAATAGCGGTTTTTTCTTCTTCGGTAAAATTTGATTCAAAAGAAAACTGAGACACAATTTTATCACGTTCGTTTTGAATTAATTTAAGCTCGTCTTTTAGAGCCAATATCGTATATTTTATTGCAGGGCTTTCTGGGGTAATACTATGATTTTTTACGGCGGTACTGTATATATCACCTTTAGGATGAGAAGATATATAGTCAAAATTACTGGTTTGCGAATATTCTTTATTAACCGGATAAGAGCCGTTTTCGCCCAGTTCAAAATCTGTTTTGTTAAATGAATGGAATGTTACATTAATTGGGGAGCCATTTAAGATATGAGACTCTTCTTCGGCTTTGATATTGTACTCCAACCCTTTTGCATAATTTTTCCAATAAGAATACCATGTAACATTAGTATTTGGAATACACATAGCGCTAACATTGCCGTAATCAACAATTTCCCAATTTTTGCTACTATGGGAATAAACGTCTACCCATTTCTGATAGGTTACAGTTTTTGTCCTTACATTTCCTAGAATTGTAACTCTTTGTATGGTTACATACTCGCTATAAATATCACTGTAATCTGAATAAGCAGACATATTCTGTTTCGCAATGTCACAATAAGTTTGCATTTCTTTTAATTTTGCTTGCTCATTTATTAAAGAGGCATTAAATTTCTTATGCAGTTCTGTCCAATAGGCATAAGAACCTTCACTGGTATCATGAATTGCCTCTTTGCAACTCTTTTCCCAGTCAAGAATTTTTTTCTTTAAGGCATTATCTTTAATCCAACTATTATAATTTTCATAATAGTTGTCTGCGTTTTTATCAAGAGTACCAGTGTAATAATCTAGACAATATATTTTTTTTGTACCATTCGGGTTAACCTTCCGAATGCTTAAATCTTCTGCTCCGGTTACATTTAGTACAGTATAAATATCATCCGACATTTCGGTAATGGTCGCGTTTTTTAACAGGTTATCAAAAGATAATACGATATTGGTTTGCTTAATTACTTCTGATGGGTCGTATGCATTTATAGTATACTCTTCATTGTCAAATACAAATAAGGCTTCGTAAGATTGAGCCACATCGTTTGTAAGAAACCCATATAGGCCGTTATCTGTTTCGCTAAAAGACCGCGATTTATTTTTCAAAGAGTCACTTACATAACCGATTGTCCATTGCGGAGCCACTGAAATTAGCTGATGAAGCAAAGACTTTTCAGGCTGTTCTTCTCTATAAAAGAAATAATTGCTTGTTGTAATTGTTGTGCTATCTGTATTGTTAATGTCGCCAGCAGTTGTGACAAACGTAAGATTGACGCTTTTATTGTTCAACAAGTACTCCGCAGAATATGCAGTAATTGATTTGTTATGAACCTTGTTCTCACAAGACTCACTATAATCTTTAATTACGAAATATCCAAAGCCATCTATATGAAGGAGCCTACTCTTGCATAGAAGTCCATAACTATTATTTTCAACGTCATTATATTTTTCGTATGCAGTAAATGATACCTCTGAGCAAGACCCCCATTTTGGAGAGATTACCAAATCGGTAATTCCAGAAACTATTCCGATTACGGTTTTATCTGGATTGCATAATTCAATATATGGATACTTATATCTGTTATTTAAATCAAAATCAAATTTAATAGTAACTCCCTCCTAACCGCTTGGCATTTTGGTATGCCATATACATATAATCAGCCTTACCATATACGGTTATTGTATTCATACCTCGTGGTAGCTTAAAAAACTTTTTATTGAATTTAGAAAAAATATCAGATGACGGGTCTTCATTTAATATTATAATATAATTTTTATTATCTAAATACACAATATCGTTTTTATTCAAATGAGAAAAATTGGTTGTAACATCATAGTCTAACGCTTTTTCGATAGCACTTACGGGAATCTGGTTCATCCTACAGTAAACAATACATTTGTTATAAGAAACATTATTTAGTATAATATTATTCTTATAATTTATCATATATTTATTTTCGCTGTAGTGTTTTACATTTATACTAAAATTCCCATCTTCTGCCATGTGAAATTGTAGTTTTGGACTCATCAATTCAAAATCATCAGAGTAATTACTAAATACAAAAGTGTCTGATTTAGAAACATCTGGGTTCAAACTATATTTTAATACGGTTTCAAATTCATAGGCATACGGGGCATCGCATTCTACGGTGGCAGACACCCCTCGATACCCGTCAGCGTAAATCAGGTCTTCTTTGAGGTGGATAACGCAGTTGTAATAAAACCTATCAAAATTTTCTGCACAAATTTGAAGCTCTTCGTATCCGACAGGAGAGGATAACCAATTTTTTAAGTCTGTTAGTCGGTAAATATCTACTGCTTTATCTTCGTTGAAAATAATTTCTATGTTAAATTGCAATACATCTGAGTATTCGGTATCTAAATACTGCTTTTGCGGATTTCTACGGATGGAAGCTGTTACAACCTGTTTGTCTCCACCTGACACCCTGTTCGTATAAGAATTATCTATCATGACCATAGAAACATGGTAATCTTCGCTTCTCCTTCCGTTGAACATAAATTGATAACCACCAATCATAAACTCACCTCTCTTCATTGCCGACTTGTTAAATAATATTTAATAGTATCGGCATATTATCAAATTGTTGCGGCTCGTATATTTCTGTATCCACTCATATTTGTTTGTTTATTTATTTGTTTGAAAACCATTTTAGCAATTTTATCCGACTCTTCTCTCAACAATTTAACAGTAGATTCATCTGCGTTGCCCTGAATATTAATAGGAATAGATATTGTATTCACCACAGAGCTGTTACTATTGTTAACGGAAGAAGATATTCTGGAAGCTTGCTGGGCGGCTCTTACAGCTTGAGTTGCAGCGCCAGTGTAGTTACTGTTAGAAGCTGAACTACTAGCGTTATTTGCCCATGTAGGTACAACCGCTTCACCGACTTTTAGGATAGAAACAGTTTCGTCACTCCCTAACCCAAGTATCTTATCCAATGCAGGATTTTGTTTTTTAACGTAATCAGCACCAGAGTGGTGACGGCCAAAAATACCTTTAAAGATGTTTTTTACGCCTGAGATAAGGCCCGCCGGAGTAAGGAAATTAAGTGCAGTTCCAGTAACTTTCTTCCATGTTGGTAAGTTAGACCCCCAAAGATTTTTAAGATTAGATTTGATACCGCTTGCAGCAATAGCTCCACCAGCCACAGCTAGTCCGATAAGGCCACCCTTCGCCCCAAGACCGAGTAACCCAGCGGCACTACCAAGACCTCCTGCGGCAGAACCTAGTGTTGGTATCATACTAGTAATCCCTGCGGTAGCTCCACTACCGAAAATACCTGTCGCTATTCCGGCAACACTAGATAGTGCTTTGCCACCTACAGATGCAATAGTTTTTATTGCTCCGCCGCCCACAGCACCAATACCCTTAACTAGTTGCGAAGAAATCCCACCGACTTTGCCTAGTAATGTACTGCCAAATTGTATTACAGTGTTTAAGATGCCACCGCCAGAACCTCCGACAAGCTTCATGATATTTTGTGCAAAGTTACCAACTTGAGATAGTATACCCTGCCCGCTAATGCCTAGAGCTTGGTTAGCCTGAATGCCTTGTTGCAGAAATGTAGATATTCCCTTTTTACCACTTTTTATAGTGGTGGAAATACCCTTTGCGATAGTTCGTACAACACCACTGCCAGAAGCAGATTCTTGATTAAGCATTTTGTTGCCGAAATCCCAGAGGTTCTTAACAATGGATTGAGAACTCTCACCAACTTGAGTAACGCTATCAATAGCATTTTGCTTAAAAGAGTCCCAAGACTTGTTCAAGAAATCTATGTTATTTTTATATCCAGAAATATCAAGATTGCCAACCTTATTAGAAGAAATGGCCTGTTCCACTTGGTCAAGGATTTGTTGTTGGGTGTTAGAGCCTTGAGTAAACATATTCAAGAAATCTTGCATATTTTTACCGGGAGTCCACCCATATTTCCCAGCAGTACCGTATGCCTGTAATACATTTGTAGCATCGGCATCAATACCAGAACCAAATAGTCTATTCCAAGAATAAAGAGCTTGTTTTAGAGTGTCGCCATCTATGCTATTTAACAAGTTAGCAGCGAGATTTTGGAATATATCACTATTCAGAACTTTGATAAAACCATCAAATCCAGATTTTATTTTGTTCAGAGTATTCTCAAATTTTGTCTGAGACTCTTCTAGTGCCTTTTTCTGCTCTTCTAGGGCTTTCTTTTGAGCTTCAATATCTTTGTCGAACTGCTTCTTCTGAGCGTCTAGAGCGTTTATCTGAGAATCGTAGGCTTGTTCAGCCTGTAGGTCTTTAAGGTCTTTCTCTGCTTCTGCTCTCTGGTCAAGAAGTTTTAGACGTTCAGCTTGCGCAGCGGCAGAGTCGTCGTATTGTAACTCAATTAGACGTGCATCAATATCAGCGATAGATTTTGTCTTTTCGGCAAGCTTGTCCTCATTATCCATCTCTTCTTTTTGAAGCTGTAGATATTCTTTTTGAGCATCAATCTTGTCATCAAAAGCATCTTTCTGGTCATCAAGACCATCCATGATTTTATCAAGATTATCTATCTGTTTATCATATCTGTCAGAGACCTTTTCAAGAATACTAAAAACAAGATTACCAGCCTTTTCAAGCAGACCAACATAAGTCTTAATCATGTTGGTGGTCATCTTATTTAGTTCTTCAATCTGCTTTTTAGCTTCATCAAACTGCTCTTTCTCGGCTTTAGCGGCATCTTGAATGCCTTTTAAGTAATTGTCTTGAAGTTTCTGTCTTGCCTCATCTATAGTTCCAGCTTGTTTCTTCCAAAGAGCAGTTAAAGCCTCAATTGCTTTTTCGTCGGACATTTCACTAATATCCAAATTGAAAGAATCGGCTAAGATTTTCCTTGCTTTTGGATTGTTTATTACTTCGTCAAAGAGGTTGTTGTAATCATTCGTAAATTCCTGAATAACAGTGGGGTCGTCCCAATCAGTTCGTTCAGAATATAGTTCTACGATGCTCTTTAGGTTTTTGATTTTTTCTTTGATTGCGTTCTCAAAGTCTTTTGCAGCTTTGTCAGCGGCAGATTTCCCAGAAGACTTGCCTTTTGAAGGTGTATAAGTTAGTCCAGCTTCTTGTAATTTTGTTAAAGCATCTAATTGTTCTTGTAAATCGTCCTGAGTCTCTTGCGCTTGCTTTCCTTGTTGTTCAAGATAGTATTTTGTTTTTTGCTGTCCACGATATGTGTCTAAATCTGTCGCAGAGACCTTTTCTCCTGCTTCTATTCTTTTTTTGATAAGCTTACCAAGAGCAATCATTTCTTGGTTTATTGCTTCTATTCTTTTTTTTGTTTCATCAATCACAGACTGCGTTTGTGTTATTTGTTGTTTTTTTGTTTCAATAGCTGTATCAAAATAACCATTTGATAAATCTTGAAGAGAATCAATATTTATTCTGATATGCCCGTTTTCTACAGTAAGCGCACTAACAAGAGACGGTTCTTGCTTAATTAGCTTCTGAACTGTGGCGACACTAAGTTCGCCCTTTTCTTTCATTTCGCTATACGCCGTATTTAGAATCTCTTGTTTCTCTGTGACATTTGCAACGGTAGAAATGTAATCCTTCATTGCCTCGTCTTGAGTAACGAGAGCATTTGTTGCCTCGGTAGTCCAGTCTGCAACCTGTTCGGAAGTTAATTCAAATATTGCTTGATTAACTTGCCCATACATTTGCTGGAACTTCGTAAGGAGTTCTTGCGTTAAATTGTCAATGTTTAAGTCATTGACATCAATATTCATAGCTTGCGCCCAAGCTGCTTTTATAGAATCATCAGAATTTAGAATTTGTTGTGCAAATTTATTTGCATACTCTTTTGCTGTTTTTTGCCCAGCTTCTCCACCGTCTTGAACAGCTTCTTGTAACTTATCAGAAATACCAGAAGTGTCAATTAAATTTTGGACTTTAATCGTTTCAAAATTAGACGGGTCAAGCGCTAGGTTAACCGTGTCAAGTTGCTCTTGAAGTATCTTATACACATCAGAACTTGTATCCCCAAGATTTTGTAAAGTTTGCATATCTTGAAGAATTGTTAATTTCTGATTTTGTAAAGCAAGTGTTTGAGCGTCCATCTGAGAATTAAGTTGTTGTAACCTAGTCGCATAATTCTCATCTGTTTTATCGAGATTTTGTTTTTCTTTGTTTAGCTGGGCAATATTTGCAAGGAGTTGATTGACGCTTGCTGATTCTGTGTCATAAAGTTTCGGTGCAATACCTACAAAAGAAGACTGATATTCTTCAACAGACTTATTATCACCATATCTTGATTTAATCTCTTCCTGAGTTTTTTCTTTTGATACGGCTTTATTCGCCTCATTAACATCATTTTGCGTTTTCTGAATTTCTTTTAGAACATCAAGTTGCCCTTGAAGGTTCTCTTTTTGTTGCTCATCTGCTAAGGTTAAAGTACCTTTAGAGTTGATTTCTGAGATTTGTTTGTTAATTTCAGTTATTTTATTATTTGTCTCATCAAGACTCTGTTGGCTCTCTTGCAGGGCTTCGTTTGCTTTTTTGACTTGCGCCTCTGGTTGAGCATCTTTCCAAGCGTTCCATGCTACTTTCGCAACAGCTCCAATGGCGGTAATGGCCGCTACCACACCCCATATTGGTACTGCAACAGAACCCATTGTAAATAATGTTGTATTTAGCGCCCCAATCGCACTTGTGGCAGTTGCCGCAAGACTTGGAAGTTGCCCAATTAAATTGGAAGTCTCCCATATATTTTTAAGCATATTACCTACGAAAGCTGTTGCTAGAGCAGCCCCTAGTGCTTTAATCATTGGTGATAGAACTGGAATTTTATTTAGTAGAATATTTAGAATTTCTACGACTTTTGACAAACCGTCGTATGCTAATGCAAGGGTTCTATCAAGGTTAGAATCCTGTGCAAATTGTTGAACACTTGCGGTTAATCTATTTTGTGCAGCTTCAAGAGATTCATTGTAAACCGTCATTTTTTCAGCAGCAACACCGTTTGCATTTTCTGCAACACTAGTTGCTTCCAAGACTTTATTGTAATCTTCCATAGCTGCAATAAATACGTTTCTCTGTCTTACGCCTGCCCAATCTGTTACTTTTGTGACCTATTATTAAAATAGGCGAGAACGGTTCTCCTTAAAAGTGTCTTTACACTTGACCGCTCTTCTATAAGTTTCCTTATAGTTCAGACTATATTTTCATCCTTATACAACAAAACACATCCCAACAATAAGAGATGTGTTTGATATAAGGAGCATTCCTCGTTTAGTCGTTACGATTTTTTATTATCGAGAGTATCGTATATAATAGTTTGTATTACTTTATACTCGTCGTCATCACTCAGTTTTTCTAGTTTATATTTCATATTTATCTTATAAATCATGTCTGGCACTTGCATTACAAATGGATATATAATTAAGAATAGTTTTTTTAAGTTCGGGACTGTAAATCTCAAGAAATAATTTCCCTTTTCTGGGGTTATTTTTACATCAATATCCCAAACCGTCTTGAAATAATCCTTCATAATTTTTTGCTCTTCGTATGAGAATCCATTTGTACTTAATTTACCAAATCTTGAAATAGCGCCATCTTTTTTCTTATGAACGGACAAGCACCCATCGTCCATCCACCAAACGGCCAATGATAAAGGTGTGAGCATATTAAGCCATTTTCTATTGACTGTTTTTTTACCGTTGGAAAATATTAGGGTTCTTATAGAGTTATAATCGGAGTGATATTTTTTATTTGTTTTTGTAGAAAATGACACATTAACCAATTCTTCATCTGTAATAATAGATTTTCCTACTACTCTTGTGCGAATATCAGACGAGATATCTGATAATATATCATGTTTCCAAGACAAATATTCTTTTTGTTTTGCTGAGTGAGAAAATACGATGACGTTATCTCGTTTTTTATAACATGAATCGCCAAGCAACCCACCTAAAATAACTGAAACTTCATCTTGTGACAAGGAATAAAAATCCATTCCTTTTCCACCATCCTTCATAATAAAATTATCTCGGTATTCCCTTATTTGTACAAACTTAGGGTTCACCGATATAGGAATGTTGTAGTGTTATAAACACCTACGAATTACTTCGTATTGTGGCTACTTAAAACCACATAAGCCAACTGGTTTTGTTCAAGAGTAGACATTTGACCCCATTTAGCACCGATTTCGTCCATAATGGTTCCCATGTCTCTCATTTTACCACTAGTGTCAACTAAATTGATACCATATTTAGATAAAACTTTATCAGCATCGTTAATTGTAGCCACAACCTTGCCATTTTCATCAACAAGGTCATCTAAATCTACTTTTGCTGTGATTTTACCTATACGCGCGATAATACTCTGCCAAGCGGAACCAATAACTTCTGGCGCTTGTCGAGTCTTTTCCTCGGAAATTGTAATTAGACCGATTAGTTTATCAAGCCCTAACCCTGCCTGTCCAGCAGAACTAGCGACTTTTTGTAATGCTGTAGAGATTTCACCTGTACTAGCGGCATAATTTAAGTCAACCGCAACAAGTTTATCTACGATTTTGCTTGTATCTTCTACAGCTACATTATAGGATTTTGTGATTGCCGTAAGT
>ERZ791846.743-NODE-743-length-13724-cov-2.84856_pt1 | contig 13724 bp, 9 predicted proteins | sample MGYA00510289_ERZ791846 | MGnify/ENA primary metagenome ERZ791846 (study PRJEB30046, sample SAMN00715274) | human gut metagenome | study: EMG produced TPA metagenomics assembly of the A metagenome-wide association study of gut microbiota in type 2... | reverse complement strand
TAAATTTTCAATACTGGTATATTCCTCCACATTTTTTTTCTGAAAAAAATGTGGAGGAATATACCAGTATTGAATATTTAAGTATTGCGGTTATGATCGCAATTGGAACCTTTTCTTTGGATTTTATTTATTCAGACAGAAAAATTTATAAAATCGTTGCTTTAGATGAGGCATGGAGTCTCCTGCAGGTAGCACAGGGAGCAGCTTTGTCGAACAAACTTGTACGTGCCGGACGTTCCATGCAGTCCGGTGTATTTTTTATCACGCAGAGTTCTTCCGATCTTCTGGACGAAAAGATCAAAAACAATATCGGTTTGAAGTTCGCTTTTCATTCCACGGATAAGACGGAGATCCGGAATACATTAAGGTTCTTTGGGCTGGATCCGGATGACGAAGGAAATCAGAATGCGATCATGTCTTTAGAGACCGGAGAATGTCTGATGCAGGACATATATGGACGTGTTGGAAAAGTACATACACAGATATTACTGCAGCATGTATTTGACGCATTTGATACCAGACCTCCAAGAAGGGAGGAAGTTTCATGAGAAAGAAATGGGGAATGAAAACAAAAAGACCGCAAAAGCCGCGCAAACGGATCCTGTCAGCATTTCTTGTATGCATGCTTCTGACAGGATTATTTTTATCGGCTGCCAATATGGAAGTATCTGCAGCTTCCGGGCTGGTTGATGAGACGATTGATGCCGGAAACCTGTATAGTCAGTACCGGTGGGATAATTATCAGATCGATTTCTATGTGGACACTTCCTGGGACTGGCTTCCCTGGAACTGGATGGACAGGATAGATAATAAGATTTCATCCGTTTTTTATGGAATCAGTGACGGAATCTGGCTGATCAGTGTATTGCTGAGCAGCGGAACGGGATATATTGTGCAGCAGACGTATTCGCTTGATTTTATCGGTGATATGGCAGACGACATCGGAAAGAACATTCAGATCCTGGCGGGCATGAATACCGGATCGAAGAAATTCAATGCGGATGGTTTTTATACCTGGCTGTTACTTTTTATCGTATTGATCGTGGGCGGCTACATGGCATATGCCGGGCTGATCAAAAGAAAAACCACAGAGGCAGTCAGCGCAGCGGTAAATATGCTTGTGATCTTTCTTTTAACTGCCGCGTTTATTGCTTATGCGCCGCAGTACATTAAAAATATCAATGATTTTTCCGCGGATTTAAGCAATGGTGTCCTGGAGCTTGGGGCAAAACTTGTCATGCCGGGAAATGATGAGATGGGAGTAAAAGCAACAGACAAGATCCGGAATAACCTGTTTGCAATTCAGGTCTATAAACCATGGCTGCTTTTGCAGTTTGGTACGACGGATGAAACTGCAATCGAATCAGAGCGTATTGCAGCGGGAGTTGATGGAGATCGTATTAAATCAATTTTATCTGTCAGTCCTGTAACGAATTTCGGAGAAGACCGTCAGACTGCAGTAAAGACAGATATTGAAACTTATAAAAATGTAAATATGACTGTGACGAATGTAGCAGGCAGATTTGGAACAGTTATTTTAATAGGTTTTTTGAATCTGATCATCAGTATTTTTGTGGTCATAATGTGTGGGCTGGTTATATTTACCCAGCTTTTGTTTATCATATTTGCGTTGTATCTGCCGCTGAATTTTATTTTATCCATGCTGCCGACTTATAACGGATTGTTGAAAAAGGCGGTGTTAAAACTGTTCAATACGATTTTAATGCGCGCAGGATTAACACTTCTCATTACGATTGCGTTTTCTCTATCTGCAATGATCTATTCCATGTCAGGAGATTATCCGTTTTTAATGGTTGCATTTTTACAGATCGTTGTTTTTGTTGGAACGTATTTAAAGATGGATGAAATTTTATCTATGGTTGCGTTAGGAGATGGCGGCAGCAATAAGCGTGGTCGTTTCTTAAAGAGCATGGGAAGATATATGGTTATGAGAAAATTGTTTGGACGAAGGTATTATTCTGGCGGCAGACGTGCTGCAGTAAGCAGAAGTGCAGGAAATGGAACTGGCGGCGGTACAGGTGGAAATGCTGGAAGCAGTTCTGGAAATGAACCGGCGCCTTCAGGTGAAAGCAATTCACAGAGGGCATCATCACATACAAATAATAGTGGCAGTAAGCCTGTAAGAGAACCAGTCCGGGCAAATGAAAATGTGAATGGGACGGAAAACAATGGAGCGTCTGAAAATGAAAGAACGACAGTATCTTACGGCAGTAAAACACAGTCTGCAGGTACAAAAGCCGGAAAACGTGTCGGTATGGTTATGGATTCCGGAAAACGCTTAAAAGAACGTTTTGGCATGGTGAAAGATAATGTAAAGAATACGCCGACTGAAATAAAATACCAGGCAGGACTGCATCGGAAAGCAATGGAACAGAATGTAAAAGACTTTAAAGAGGGCATAGCTGGAGAACGGAACAGAAGAGAAACGGGACGTCTGCAGGAGCAAAACCGGATTCAGGCAGATGCAGGAAGGAAACGCCGTGAGATGTATCTTGCAAAACGAAGAAGCGAAACTGCGCTAAAACGTTATGATGGAATTGACTTCCACCAACGGATTCCGGTAAATGGAAAAGAACTGGATAAATACCGTGGTGTGGATGGTTTAAACCGCAGTGCGAAGGCTGGAAAGAGTTTTATTGACAGCAGAGGACAGATGCGAAAGGCATCCGATGAAAAGTTAAGGGACATGGCAGGAAGTGAAGAACGGATCAGAAAGAATGATCAGAAGACGGAACGAATAGGAACACCGTTAGAGGAGATCCGTTACAAACAGAGCATAACCCGTCTTCCGTATTCAGATAAGGACGTGAGAAAAGAGCTTGGAACTTATGGAACGATGTTAAACAGTACGGATCAGGAAAAATTTAGGAAAGACCTGCATCAGCAGAGAAATGAAGATCATGGGCTGCAGGAGAGAAATGGTGGACAAAGTGTAAGAGAAACGGAAACAGGAACAGAGTCTGTACCTGGCAGAACCATTATAAGGTCTGGCGGAAATGCAAAAGACTTAAGAAGTGATGTTTTAGCAGAGCGAAGGAGCGCAGGACATGCAGAACCGCATGTAAAAAAGATAACAGGATTGAAAAAGGATGATCGGAGGACAGACAGGAGGAAATAAAAAGAGATGAAACGTGTAAAACGGATCATAGGTACGTTATGTATTTTGTTTCCTGTTTTTCTGTTTTTGATTTGCGGCGTGATGCTGATCGGAATATCCGATGAGGGTGAAGACGGGGATCCGGCGCATGCGTCCGGTCTTGGGTTATCTGACAAAGTAAGGGAATATGCAGCGTTTGTTGGAGATACGGCGGCGGAATACAACATACATGAGTATGAAAAGTATCTGCTTGCGATCATGATGGTAGAATCCGGGGGAGAAGGGAATGATCCGATGCAGTCACTTGGAAACAGTGGACTGACAGAGGAAGAGAAAACTCCTTCGGAATCCATCAAAGCTGCAGTTGCGTATTTTGCCATGTTGCTGCAGAAAGCGGACACGTTAGGTTGTGATCTTGATGCAGTGATCCAGTCATACAATTATGGAGCCGGATATATTGATTATATATCAGTCAGGGGAAAGGCTCATACATTTCAGTTGTCGTGTGATTTTGCAAGCAGCAAATGCGGCGGCAGAAAAGTAAAGTATGATAATCCGGTTGCGATCGCACAGAATGGCGGATGGAGGTATGACTACGGAAACATGTTTTATGTATATCTTGTAAAACAATATCTGGAGTCAGAGCCGTTACCGGCAGATACGGCGAATGCAGTTCTTGCGGAAGCTTATAAATATCAGGGATGGAAGTATGTCTGGGGTGGTTCAAGTCCGCAGACATCCTTTGACTGCTCCGGGTTAACGCAATGGTGTTTTGGACAGGCGGGAGTGTCACTGCCAAGGACAGCACAGGAACAGTATGAAGCCGTGCAGCATCTGGAGTTGGAGGAAGCGCAGCCGGGAGATCTGGTCTTTTTCACGAAAACATATAAGACAGACAATTACATCACGCACGTTGGGATCTATGCCGGAAATGGAAGGATGTTTCATGCCGGTAACCCGATCGGCTTTGCAGACTTAAATACGAATTTCTGGAAAGAACACTTTGTATATATTGGAAGGGTCAGCATGCCGTCAACATAAATGCGATGTCGCAACGGCAGAAAGGAAAAGAAATGGAGAAAGAAAACAAAATGGGACAGGAAAAGAAAGTACAGCGTATGGTAAATGATCTGATTAAAATGGCAGAAAGAAGAGGTGCTACTTATTATGGAAGCTGGATTGAAGATGAAAGGCAGTATGTTGCAGGCTCTCATTTTTGTGTATGTTTAAACAAACCTGTGGAATTGCCGGAACGGGATGGTTCGTATGTAAAGAATCAGATGTATGACTATATGGAAAACGCACGAATCATGAATGAAAAAGAAACGACATTGCCGGATGAACTGGATCAGATGGTAAAAACTTTGAAAAAGGAAAGAGGAAGGTGCAGATCGAGACGTATCTTTTGTTTCCTGGGAGACAGGGAAGCTGCAGTAAATGCGGAATATTTACTTATGCTTAGTCGGGTAACTGGTGCAAAAAGTGTCTATCTGTCAGAGAAAAGACCGGAAAAGAGCATAATCTATGGAAGCGGGGAAAATGGAGCATTTATTGTGTTGCCGGTATCTTTTACAGAAGAGGATCAGAAAAATTTCTGGATGGAATAGGAGATATTTTAATATGAAGAAAGAACAAATAAAAGTGATGATTAGTAAAGTAAAAAATAAGATCTGGCTGTTTTTAAAAAAGATATATGCAAAACTGCCGGAAAAAATGAAAGTACATATCAGGAAATTAAAACCAAAAGAAAAGATAAAAGGTGAGTATAAAGGCAGTGATCAGGCAGAAGAAATGCCGGTTTTAAAGGTATCTCCAAACAGGAACTGGATCCGGTTATTCTGGGTTTTGTTAGTGATCAGCATTGTCTTAGGAATTTATAATAATTTCACATCGGTTGATACGGTCACAGTTGAAAAAGAAACTGTGATCGAGGAAAAATTAAAAGATACAAATGCCCTGGAGAGTTATGTAAAAGGTTTCGCAGGTGTATATCATGCCTGGGAAAATACAGACCGGGAGATCAGCAAGAGAGAAAAAGCACTGGAAAAGTATCTTCCGGAAACACTGCAGCTTATGGATCATGGAATGATAACGACAGACTGCCCGACTGCAGTAGAGGTTGAATCCGTAGATATCTGGTCTGTGAAGGATCTTACGGATACAGAATACGAAGTAACGTATGGTGTAAAACAGCGGATATCGGAGGGTGAACAGACCACGGATCAGAGCAATGTGTATCAGACAGTGGTACACAGAGATGAAAATGGAAAAATGTTAGTTGTAAAAAACCCGACAGCGTATGCACTGCCGGGAAAATCTTCTTATGAAGTAAAAGCGAAAGAAACAGACGGGAGTATAGATTTAAAAACCCAGACGCAGATCGAAGATTTTTTGAATACGTTTTTCAAGCTGTATCCCCAGGCATCGGCGAAGGAGCTTGTCTATTATGTACGCTCTTCCGATCTTCCGGCAATCGGAAAGAATTATGTATATGATGGACTGGCAGGAAAAGCCTACTATATGGAAGGTGATCAGACGAAAGCAGAAGTTTATGTAAAATACCTCGACCAGGATCTGAAGATCACACAGATCATGCAGTATAAGCTGACGCTGGAGAAGGGGGATAACTGGAAGATTGTGAATGTAGAGTGAAAGAGAAAATGAGAGATAACAAAAAGGCTTCATTCCGGTGTAACAACGCTGGGGTGGGGTCTTTTTTAGTGTTAAAATGCTATTTTATAAAATAAAACAAAATAAGAGGATACTAGCAGACTTTAACCGCAGGGTGGAGTTTGTGGTTAAGCTGCTGTTTATGGAATCGTTGCTAACCGGGTGGAAAATGTTGTGGGAAAATGGTGGGAAAGAGATTTTCCTTTTCCATGATTTTTCCATACATTATCCACGCGGTTATCAATGATGGAATAGCGGCTTATCCATAAAATCCATGCTGTTCTTTATAATAGATGTTGTTTATTGTTTGTACTAACAGTACACTACCCACCGGAGCACTTGATTACAATACCTCCAAGGAAATATTAAAGCTGATTGAGGATGTCAATGTCAAATATGGTAATACAGTTATCATGGTTACACATAACGAGGCAATCCGGCATATGGCAGACCATGTCATCAAACTCCGTGATGGGGCAGTGTGTCATAACGATATCAATGAACATAAAATTTCAGCGGCAGATCTGGAGTGGTAGGGAGCTGTACTGGCGCACAAACTTGTGATGCGCTTAAAAACAGCGCAAGAATGGAGATTAGTATGAAAAAGAAAAAAATCAAAAATCCGCTTATCAGACGAATACCGAGAGAACTGACAGGAGACTGGAAAAAGTATCTTGTGGTAAGTCTGTTCCTGATTCTGATGATCGGCTTTGTGTCCGGCATGTATGTCGCAAATGAGAGCATGATGACAGCAGCTGATGAAGGTGTGAGCAAATACAAGCTGGAAGACGGACACTTTGAATTAAAAAAGAAAGCAGACGAAACACTGCTTGATGCAATTAAGACAGGCGATAAAGCAGATGTCAGACAGTATTACATTGATGAGGCAAAAAAGAAGCTGGATAAAAAGTTCGATAGTGAATTTGAAGAAAAGTTCAAAAAAGAATTTGATGAGAAGTTTGAAACAGAATTTAGGGAAAAATTTGATGCAGAGTTCCAGTCAGAATTTGATGTTTCTTTTAATGCACAGATAAAGCAGATGCTGATGGCGCAGGGACTTGATGAAACAACTGCGGGAGTTATGCTTGATACAGCAGTGGCACAGGCAAAACAGTCCGGGCAGTACAACAAAGCCTATGATACAGCATATGAAAAAGCATATCCTAAGGCACATGATGAGGCGTATGAGAAAGCGTTTGATGAGGCACATGACGAGGCATATGAGAAAGCATACGACGAAGCCTGGAACAAGGTTTTAGATGAGATCAACGAGAAATATGCGGATGCAGAAGAAAAATATGAATTGAACGATCCTGATTTTAAGGAAACTCCGGTTCATCTGTATGAAAATTTTTACAGGGATGAAGAGGAAGATCATGACAACGACGGAACTTCGGATGGAACAGTCCGTGTTTTTGCAAAGACAGATGATATCAATTTTGCATGCCTGATGGACGGAAGTTTCCCGGAAAAAGAGGATGAAATTGCCATTGACCGTATGCATGCTGACAATGTCGGGATAAAAGTCGGCGATGAGATCACAGTCGGAGAAGAAAAATATCAGGTCGTTGGTCTGATCGCATATGTCAACTATTCCACACTGCACGAAAAAAGCACGGATCTGATGTTTGATGCCTTAAAGTTTAACGTTGCAATGGTAACAGATGAGGGATTTGCAAAGTTACATAAGACGATTCATTACGATTATGCATGGAAGTATGAAAATGAGCCGTCAGATGAAAAAGAAGAGAAAAACCAGTCGGATGATTTTATGCGGGCGTTGCTCACACAGACCGTGGTAAATGACAATGAGATTGAAGATTATGTGCCAAAATATGCGAATCCGGCGATTCATTTTGCAACCGACGACATGGGCTCTGATGAGGCAATGGGAGGTGTGCTGCTTGATATTCTGATTGTCATCATCGCATTTATTTTTGCAGTTACGATCAGCAATACGATCACAAAAGAGTCATCTGCAATCGGAACATTGCGTGCGTCCGGCTATACGAAAGGGGAGCTGGTACGCCATTATCTGTCTATGCCGGTTATCGTTACCCTGATTTCCGCATTAGTCGGAAATGTGCTTGGCTATACGGTATTTAAAGATGTTGTGGTATCCATGTATTATAACAGTTACAGCCTTCCGACCTATGAGACGATCTGGAATCCGGATGCATTTTTTAAGACAACCCTGATACCGGTCGTGCTGATGTTTATGGTCAATCTGATCGTCATTATTAAAATGATGCAGCATACACCGTTACAGTTTCTGAGGCATGATCTGAAAAAAACAAAACGCAAAAAAGCAATGCGGCTGCCACATTTTAAATTTTTTAACAGATTCCGTCTGCGCATCATGTTTCAGAATGTGGCAAATTATCTGATTCTGTTTGTGGGAATTTTCTTTATCATGGTGATGCTTGCAATGGCAGTGGGAATGCCGGATACGCTTTCTTATTACAAAGAAAATGCAAAAAATATGATGTTTGCAAAGTATCAGTATGTTCTGAAATCTTTTGAGGATGAAGATGGAAATGTACTGACGACGGACAATAAAGACGCAGAAAAATTCAGTATGTGTTCTTTGCAGAAAAAAAGCGATGTAATAGATGAGGAAGTCTCTGTTTACGGTATTTCAGACAATAGTAAGTATGTAGAAATAAAAGGTATGCAGTCCCTGCAGGAAGATGAAGTTTATATTTCCAGATCATTTTCAGAAAAATATGAACTTAATGTCGGGGATACCGTTTCACTGGATGAAAAATATGAAAACAAACAGTATACGTTTACGATAGCCGGAATTTATGACCAGTGCGTAAACATTGCAGTATTTATGCCGATTGAAAATTACCGCATGGTATTTGAGCTGGACGAAGAGGCATTTAGTGGATATTTTTCAAATGAAGAGCTTGCAGATCTGTCGGAAGATGATATTGCAACGGTGATCACCGAGCGTGATATCACAAAGATGTGTGACCAGTTAGATCATTCCATGGGATCTTATATGGATTATTTCCAGATACTTTGTATCCTGCTTTCCGCAGTTTTGATCTATCTTCTGACAAAGCTGATCATTGAGAAAAATGAGAATGCAATTTCAATGACAAAGATTCTTGGATATGAGAATAAAGAAATCGCCAGCCTGTATCTGCTTTCCACAACGATCGTGGTTGTGATCGAAGATGCGGTCAGTGTTGTATTTGGAGCGTTTGTTATGAATCTGGCATGGAAAGCGATCTTGTTTAGTTACAGTGGATGGTTTGCATTTGTGATCCAGCCAGCCGGATATGTGAAAATGTTTGCATTTGTGCTGATCGGATATCTGTTTGTAATGATACTGGACTTTATGCGTATCAAAAAGATCCCGATGGATCAGGCACTCAAAAATGTGGAGTAGAGATTGCTGCTGTGCATATTTATTGTGTGACCGGTAACGAAAGATTTTTCGTAAAAATTTTTGGTTGCATTAAAAATGGCATTGTGCTACTATTGCAATAGAAATTTAAAGGAGAGGAACCAATGCGGAGATAATTTACTTTTGAAACATGAAAGAAAACAGAGTCAGCAAGAGAATGTGTGTCATATATGGCATGCGTTTGTCTGCTGATTCGGGATGATACATGGCATATATTGCACCGGTATAAGGAATAAAGTGCATGATATGTTGTGTAAATCTGAAGTTACAGCAGTATTGCAGAGGTGCAGTACGGCATATCATGTTGCCAAAAGTGGATTTGATTCTTGTATCCTCTCTTTTTTGTGTTAAAAAATGGCGGAAACGGACATTTTGTTGTCCGGGACAATCGATTTTATCTTACAATGTGCAATCTATTGTCTGCCAGATGTGATCATAAAATATGTGAGGTGTAAGAAAAATCCCATGGCAGCATGGGATTTTTTGTATGGGAGGAAAATCCTCTGCTCCTGCAAGAGGCAAATGCTATAAGAAACATAGCATGCATTTTCCTTCGCAAAACAATGAGGCTAGTGTGAAAAATACATTTTTCTCACGCAAGATTTGTGCTTACGCACAAACTTGAGATGCGCTTGAAAGCAGCGCAAGAATGGAGATTTTTATGTCACAGATTCAGGTAACAGATCTCACATATGGTTATGAGGGAAGTTTTGATACGGTTTTTGAAAACGTATCTTTTGGGATTGATACGGACTGGAAGTTAGGTCTGATCGGGAGAAATGGAAAAGGAAAAACAACTTTTTTAAATTTGCTGCGTGGAAAATATAAATATGAGGGGAATATCACATCGTCTGCAGTGTTTGATTACTTTCCATATCAGATATCTGAAAAACAAAGGGAAAATTGTGCATCCTTGTTTTTAGAAGAAGTAAAACCGGGATGTGAAGAATGGCGCGTGATCGTAGAACTTGGAAAGCTGCATGCGGATGCAGAGTTATTATACCGTCCATTTAAAAGTTTAAGTCATGGAGAGCAGACAAAAGTACTTCTTGCGGTGCTGTTTTCCGGGGAAAATGATTTTCTGCTGATCGATGAGCCAACGAATCATTTGGACATGCATGCAAGGGAATGTGTGAAAGAATATCTGTGCGGCAAAAAAGGGTTTATCCTGATATCGCATGACAGGGATATTTTAGATGCATGCATTGATCATGTACTGGTTTTAAATCGAAAGACGATCGAGGTACAGAGCGGCAATTTTTCAAGCTGGTGGGAAAACAAGACGCGGATGGATCATTTTGCGATGGAGGAAAATGAAAAACATTTGAAAGAAATCGCATCTTTAAAACAGGCGGCGGCAAGAAGCCGAAAGTGGGCGGATAAAAACGAAGCGACGAAAATAGGCTATGATCCGGTCAAAGAGCATGACCGCTCGGGTGCAACGAGAGCATATATCGGTGCCAAGACAAAAAAGATGCAGAGCCGTGTGACACAGTATGAACGCCGGATGGAGAGGAAAATACAGGAGAAAGAGGGGCTTTTGCAGGATATTGAACAGCCTGTCAGTTTAAAAATTATGCCGCTTTCCTATCATAAGGAACGTCTGATTTCCTGCCAGGAACTTTCGGTGCGGTATGAAGGTGCAGAGGACAATGTATTGAAAAATCTGACCTTTGAACTGGTGCAGGGGGAGCGTGTCTTTTTACATGGAGAAAACGGATGTGGAAAATCGACGCTGATCAAGACGATTCTGCAGCAGGTAAATATCGGACAGGCAGGTTATGAGATGAAAAATGTGCAGCAGATCAATACACAGCAGTCAGGCAGCAGTTATGCAAAATTGCTTGTGACAGACGGAGAAATCCGAACAGCTTCTAATCTGGTGGTGTCATATATTAATCAGGATACCAGCTTTCTGCGTGGTGATATCAGAGATTTTTGCAGGGAAAGAAATTTAGAAGAAAGTTTATTTTTTGCATTACTGCGCCAGCTTGACATGGAACGGACACAATTTGAGAAAAGACTCGAAGAGTTTTCGGAGGGGCAGAAGAAAAAAGTACTGATTGCCGCGAGTCTGATGACACCGGCACATGTGTACATCTGGGATGAACCGCTCAACTATATTGATGTTTTTTCAAGAATGCAGATCGAGCAGCTGATCCTTCGGTATCAGCCGACCATGATCCTTGTCGATCATGATATCAGGTTTCAGGAGAAAATCGCAACGCGTGTTGTGGAACTGTAAAGCTGTGATCCGACCGTTTTTGTAATCTGGCGATCAGAAGAGGAGGATAAAAAATGTTAGAACGGATTGAAAATGTAAATGAACAGGTAATAAAAAAAATGTTTTTATTATATGCAGAATCCATGGCGGATATGGAGGGGAAATTTAAAAATCGTGATGAAATGGAGGCATCATATGCGGCGTTTTTAAAGGAGTTTATCGAAAATCCAAAGCAGATGGTGTTTGTTGAAACTGTAGAAAAACAGTGGGTATGCGGACTCAGGGCAGTTGAGTCAGAGCCGGGGAAATGGTTTTTTGAGGCAGTTGAGACGAGGCCGGGGCAGAGAAACAGAGGATATGGTAAAAAACTGATACGTCATGTAACGGAGTTTTTGAAAGGCACAGGCGCAAAAAAGATAGATTGCATTATAGGAAAAAGTAATTTATCATAAATAAAAATGCATTCGGATTGTGGATTTAAAGAAACGAAGGAGCCGCCGGTAAATTGTTGGGGAGAGCTTGAGGAGGGAAGAATTCTTTTCCGGCTTGAAATTTGATCATATGCCATTTTGCACATGGTATAATCAATGAATTTATCTGCCATATGCTCAATCGCTGATACAGGAGAGAAAAGAGGAATACAATGATAAATATTATAGAAATCAAAGATCTGGATGCCCCGGAGCTGCAGATTTATTACAATTTAAATGAAGCACAGCTTTTTCACTATTTTGAGCCGAAGCCGGGGATTTTCATTGCGGAAAGTCCGAAGGTGATCAAGCGTGCCTTAGATGCCGGCTGTGTGCCGATGTCATTTCTGATGGAAAAAAAGCATGTAAAGACGCAGGCAAAAGAAATTCTTGCGCGCTGCGAAAAATTACAAAGCCAGGACATCAAACAGACAGACAAGATGGAAGCAGAGAATGGAAATTCAAGCATGGCGGCGGAGCATGATATTCCAGTCTGCACAGCAGAGTGTGAGATTCCCGTCTACATTGCAGAAATCGAGGTGCTGGCAAAGATCACCGGCTATCAGCTGACACGCGGCATGCTATGTGCCATGTACCGTCCCACACTGCCTTCGGTGGAGCAGATCTGCAAGAATGCAAGGCGTGTTGCAATTTTGGAAAATGTGGTAAATCCAACAAATGTCGGAGCAATTTTCCGTTCTGCGGCGGCACTTGGAATGGATGCAGTTCTTTTGACATCAGCCTGTGCAGATCCGCTGTACCGGAGAGCAAGCCGTGTCAGCATGGGAACAGTATTCCAGATACCGTGGACATATTTTGATAAAAATGCATGCTGGCCGGACGGTGCGATGGATGTGCTGCATAAGCTGGGATATAAAACGGCGGCAATGGCACTTCGGGATGACTCCGTGAGTATAGATGATGAAAAAATGATGGCGGAGGAAAAGTTAGCAATCGTTCTCGGAACGGAAGGTGACGGACTGGCAGATCACACGATCGCAGACTGTGACTATACGGTGAAAATTCCGATGACACATGGTGTGGATTCACTGAACGTGGCGGCTGCAAGTGCGGTGGCATTCTGGCAGCTTGGGATGAAGTGCGAACAGTAACAAACTAACTTCTTAGAGAAAGATGGAAGTGTGAAAAATAAGATTTTTCACACGCAAGAATGGAGATTTATATGAAAGTAGTAGCAGCAATCGATTCATTTAAGGGAAGCATGACGTCCATGGAGGCTGGAAATGCTGTAAAGAAAGGAATTCTGGCAGCAAAACCAGATGCAGAAGTATGGTTAAGTCCACTCGCAGATGGCGGTGAAGGAACCGTGGATGCATTGATCGAAGGCTTGGGAGCAGAAAAAATACCGGTTACCGTGGCAGGACCGCTTGGAGAAAAAGTGTCGTGTTATTACGGTTTTTTAGAAGAGACAAAAACGGCTGTCATGGAAATGGCATCTGCTGCGGGAATCACGCTTGTGATAAAGAAAGATCCGCTGCGTGCATCTACCTATGGAGTGGGGGAGATGATTGCAGATGCCCTGAAACGAGGATGTAAAAATTTCATGATTGGAATTGGTGGAAGTGCAACCAACGATGGCGGCATCGGAATGTTAAAGGCGCTTGGATTTGAATTTTTTGATGAAGATGGAAATGATGTGGGAGAGGGCGCGGCTGCGCTTGCAAAGATTGAGGTGATCCGGACTGAAAATAAAAATTCGCTGCTTTCCGGTGCAAAATTTCAGATTGCCTGTGATGTGAAAAATCCGCTTTGCGGCAAACAGGGTGCAACTTACATATTTGGACCACAAAAAAGATCGGAAGA
>ERZ791846.738-NODE-738-length-13824-cov-11.2844_pt1 | contig 13824 bp, 9 predicted proteins | sample MGYA00510289_ERZ791846 | MGnify/ENA primary metagenome ERZ791846 (study PRJEB30046, sample SAMN00715274) | human gut metagenome | study: EMG produced TPA metagenomics assembly of the A metagenome-wide association study of gut microbiota in type 2... | reverse complement strand
GTAGGGGCGTTCATTGGACGCCCGCACGGCGGCTCGCCGTAATTGTGGAATAATCAATAAACAAAAAACAGGCTGTCAATTGACAACCTGTTTTGTTATGTAATAAATATTCAATTTTAATCAAATATAAATTAATCAAGCGATATAATCATCCGAAAATTTTAAATTTATTTCAATTAAAGTGCCTCAACAATGGCTCTTGTATCTCTTGCAATAACCATTTCTTCGTCGGTTGCAATGAGTTCAACTCTGATTGCCGAATCAGGAGTTGAGAGTGTGCCTGTAACACCGCATGTAGCCTGCTTGTTGAATTCCTTATCCAACTTAACGCCAAGGCATTCAAGATAGTCGCAAACCTTTTCACGGAGCATAGGCTGGTTTTCACCGATACCTGCCGTGAATACGATGCCGTCACAACCGCCGAGCGCTACATAATAGCTGCCGATGTACTTTGCAATCTGGTAGTAAAGCATCTCGTGAGCAAGGTGAGCTCTCATATTGCCGTCTGCCTCGGCTGCACAAACATCACGGTCGTCCGACGAAACGCCCGAAATGCCCAAAAGACCTGATTCCTTGTTGAGAATCTTTGACATCTCCTCGGGAGTGAGATGCTCTTTTTCAGCGATAAATGTGATAACAGACGGATCAAGTGAACCTGAACGGGTACCCATCATAAAACCACCGAGAGGAGTAAGTCCCATTGTAGTGTCGATAACCTTGCCGCCCTTTACGGCTGTGATTGAAGAACCGTTGCCGATGTGACAGGTAATAAGCTTGAGCTCTTCCTTTTTTCTGCCCATAAGGTCAGCCATTTTTTCGGAAACATAACGGTGAGATGTGCCGTGAAAGCCGTACTTTCTTACACCGAACTTTTCATAATACTTGTAAGGTACTGCATACATAAATGCTTTTTCGGGCATTGTCTGGTGAAAAGCAGTATCAAAAACCGCAACCTGCGGAACTTTCGGACCGAAAACTCTTGTGCAGGCCTCAATGCCCTGAAGGTGTGCAAGGTTGTGAAGAGGAGCAAGAGGAGCAAGCTCTCTGATTTTGTTGATTACCGAGTTATTTACAAGCACCGACTTGTCAAAGTACGCACCGCCCTGCACAACTCTGTGACCTACGGCGGAAACCTCGGACAAATCGCTGATTGCACCGTATTCGGGATCTATGAGTGCATTTTTAACAGCCTCAAAAGCCTGAGTGTGATTAAGCATCTGTGTTTTGCGGTTGATTTTTTTGCCGTCGGGTGTTTTAAAACCAATGAAAGCACCGTTCTGACCGATTCTTTCACAGTTACCCTTTGCGAGAACTGCCTCGTTGTCAGTATCAATAAGCTGGTACTTGAGCGAGGAACTGCCTGCGTTGATTACGAGAATTTTCATTACAATCGTCCCCTTTGGTAGTTGTTTTCAGTTTAAAATATAAGAAATATATTTGCCTGTCGTCATATTTTATACTATAATGTAAATCAGAAAAAGACTTTTCAAAATTGACAGGTCATACATACATATGATACTCCAAATTATGTATGTTTTCAAGTGTTTTTTACAATATGTATGCGAAATAAAGGCTTCGGAGGAATAGTTATGGCAACAGCTGTCATCTGCGAATTCAATCCGTTTCACAACGGTCATAAATATTTGCTCGAAAGTGCAAAAAATGTGCTTAAAGAGCCAATCATAGCAATTATGAGCGGCAGCTTTACCCAGCGTGGTGAGGTTGCCGTGTGCGACAAATTTGTCCGTGCAAAATCTGCCCTTGAAAACGGTGCGGATTTGGTGCTTGAACTGCCCGTTGTGTTCTCACTTTCGGGGGCTGAGGGCTTTGCAAAGGCAGGTGTTGCGATTGCGTCGGCTTTTGACTGCACAAATCACCTTGCTTTCGGCAGTGAAAGCGGTGACTGCGAACTGCTCAAAAAATCCGCAGACGCTGTTTGTGACGAAAGGGTACAGGTCCTTGTGCGTAACGGAATGAAAAACGGCGGATACTATCCCCGTGAACTTGAAAACGCCGTCAAAACGGTTTTCGGTGATGAGATTTCGTCCGTACTTTGCGAACCGAACAATATTCTTGGCGTTGAGTATATAAAGGCATTGAACGGTACAGATATTGAGCCGTTCTCGGTTGCAAGAACAGGTGTTGCACACGACAGCCGAATTGCGGGTGAAGGCTTTGCGTCTGCGTCACACATAAGAGAAATGTTGCGTAACGGTGAAAATGCGAAGAAGTACGCTCCGTACATTCCCGATGAAATCACATTTCCCGAAAATCTTGACAGACCGTTACTGTACCGCCTGCGTACTATGACAAGAGAGGACATTGCAAAACTGCCCGATGTGGGTGAGGGGCTTGAAAACAGAATTGCCGATGCGGCAGTGCGTTGCAGTACCTCATCAGAAATTGCCGACCTTGTAAAGACAAAGCGCTACACTCATGCACGCATACGGAGAATACTCGCCTGTGCATTGCTCGGAATTGAAAAAGCTCATACGCAAATCCCGATTGAGTATGTCCGTGTTTTAGGTTTTACAAACGAGGGTGCGGAATTGCTCAAAGACTGCCGACTGAATATTGTCACCTCAGCAAGCAACGGTATCAGAACAGGCGGCAACACAAAGGCATTGCTTGAAAAGGACATTTTAGCCTACGATATTTCGGCACTTGCGTATGAAATTCCAAAAAGGAGCGGTCTTGATTTTACGACGCCTATTGTGAAAATATGACATTGGTCGATTGATTCGTCAATGATATGCCGAAAACGGCAGTTTCTGAGGATTTTTCTTACATTTTTTACCGCAAAAAACAGCGGATTTTACGGGATTTTTATCTTTTTTGTGAGAAGTGCAACAATAAGCGTGTAATCTTTTTGTAATTATTATTGAACCCGATAAAAGTAGAAAAATGGTCAAAAAAACATTGACAAATATTTAACAAAGATGATAAAATAGAATCAATCAAGAATTAGCTAAATTCTGAAACAACAATTGAAAGGATCCAGAAAAATGAAAAGAATTCTTTGCTTTCTGATGGCGTGCACAATGTGCGCATCAGCAGCGGTCGGACTCTCGGGATGCGGTTGTGACGACAACACATCATCAAACAGCAGTAAGCCCGGCTACAAGGTTGAGCCGACAGAGCCTGACCTTACAAACGGAGATTTCGGATTTTTCATTATCAATCAGGAAGAACTTATGATTACAAAGTACACAGGTTCTGACACGGTTATTGAAATTCCCGAAAGCTACAAGAACTACAAAGTTACCGTAATCGGTGCAAGCGTGTTCAATGACTCCAAAATTACGGAAGTGACAATTCCGTCAAGTATCAAGCAGATTGAAGATTATGCCTTTTCAAGCTGTCACAGCCTCACAAAGGTAAATCTCTCCGAAGGTCTTGAAATCCTTAACAACAGCGTGTTCTTTAACTGCTCTGAGTTAAGAGAAATCAAGCTTCCGAGTACACTCAAAGAAATCGGACCGAGAGCTTTTTCGGGTGCGGCACTTAACAATGTTGTTCTTCCCGACAGCGGTAAACTTACAAAGATTGATGAATATGCTTTTTATCAGTCGCGTGAGCTTACAGACATTACAATTCCGGCTTGTATTACAAGTATTCCCGACAATGTATTCGCTGAATGCAGTAAGGAAGTTACAATCCACGGAGCAAGCGGTTCATATGCCCAGAACTATGCTAAGAAAAATAACCTTAAATTCAAGGCTGACTTAGGCAGTTCTTCAACAAAGGCAACAAAGGCAACAAAGGCAAGCGGTAAGGCTGCCGAGAAAGCCGAGTAATTGAGGCAAATTAATTTGATATCATTTTCAGCTTTGCTGAATCTAATATAATTATGCAAGATAAGAGGTAGATTAAATGAGTACAAAAGAGTATCCTATCGTAGATAACGCAGAAAGCTTTGAAGCTGCCCTTGCAAGAGTAAGAGAAGCTCAGAAAATTTTTGCTACCTACACACAGGAGCAGGTTGACAAGATTTTTCTTGCTGCCGCTACTGCTGCTAACCAGATGAGAATTCCGCTCGCTAAGATGGCTGTTGAAGAAACAGGCATGGGCGTTGCAGAAGATAAGGTTATCAAGAACCACTTCGCATCTGAGTATATTTACAATGCTTACAGAAATGTTAAGACTTGCGGCGTTCTTGAGGAAGACAAGGCTTACGGCATTAAGAAGATTGCTGAGCCAATCGGTGTAATCGCTGCCGTTATTCCTACAACAAACCCAACTTCAACCGCTATCTTCAAGACACTCGTTTGTCTTAAAACAAGAAACGGTATCATCATCAGCCCGCATCCCCGTGCTAAGAAGCGCACAATTGAGGCTGCCAAGGTTGTTCTTGAAGCTGCTGTTAAGGCAGGCGCTCCGGAGGGTATCATCAGCTGGATTGATATTCCTTCACTCGAACTCACAAACACACTTATGCAGGAAGCTGACTGCATCCTCGCAACAGGCGGCCCCGGCATGGTTAAGGCTGCTTATTCATCAGGTAAGCCTGCACTCGGTGTTGGCGCCGGTAACACACCTGCTATCATTGATGAAACAGCTGACATTTTACTCGCAGTTAACTCAATTATCCACTCAAAGACATTTGATAACGGTATGATCTGTGCTTCAGAGCAGTCTGTTATCGTTGAAAAGAAGATCTACAGCAAAGTTAAGAAGGAATTCAAGGCTCGTGGCTGCTACTTCCTTAACGAGGAAGAGACAGAGAAGGTTAGAAAGACTATCATCATCAACGGCGCTCTTAACGCTAAGATTGTTGGTCAGAAGCCTGTTACAATCGCAGCTCTTGCAGGTGTAACAATTCCTGAGGAAACAAAGGTTCTTATCGGTGAGGTAGAATCAGTTGACATCAGCGAAGAGTTTGCTCACGAGAAGCTTTCTCCTGTACTCGCTATGTACAAGGCTGAAGATTTTGAAGATGCTATTGCAAAGGCTGAGCATCTTATTGCTGACGGCGGTTACGGTCACACATCTTCACTTTATGTTGACGCTGTAAACGAAAGAGCAAAGATTGACGAGTTCGCATCAAGAATGAAAACTTGCCGTATCCTTGTTAACACACCTTCTTCACAGGGTGGTATCGGTGACCTTTACAACTTCAAGCTTACTCCTTCACTCACACTCGGCTGTGGTTCATGGGGCGGCAACTCTGTTTCTGAGAATGTTGGTTGCAAGCACCTTATCAATATTAAGACAGTTGCCGAGAGGAGAGAAAATATGCTTTGGTTCAGAGCACCTGAAAAGGTTTATATCAAGAGGGGCTGTATGCCTGTAGCTCTTCAGGAACTCAAGGATGTAATGGGTAAGAAGAGAGCATTCATCGTTACTGACTCATTCCTTTATAAGAATGGCTACACAAAGCCAATCACAGACAAGCTCGATGAAATGGGCATCACATATACAACATTCGCAGATGTTGAGCCTGACCCATCACTTATTTCAGCTCAGAAGGGTGCAGAGGCTATGCGTAAGTTTGAGCCTGACTGCATTATCGCACTCGGCGGCGGTTCAGCAATGGATGCCGGCAAGATTATGTGGGTTCTCTATGAGCATCCGGAAGTTGACTTCCAGGATATGGCTATGCGTTTCTGCGATATCCGTAAGAGAGTTTACACATTCCCGAAGATGGGCGAGAAGGCATACTTCATTGCTATCCCAACATCATCAGGTACAGGTTCTGAGGTTACTCCTTTCGCAGTTATCACAGACCAGAATACAGGCGTTAAGTATCCGCTTGCTGACTATCAGCTTATGCCTAAAATGGCAATCGTTGATGCTAACAACATGATGAGCGGTCCTAAGGGACTTACAGCTGCATCAGGTATCGACGCTGTTTCTCACGCACTTGAGGCTTATGCTTCAATGATGGCTACAGATTTCACAGACGGTCTTGCACTCCGTTCACTCAAGCTTATCTTCGAGTATCTCCCTGCTTGCTATGACAACGGTATGAACGAGCCTGTTGCTCGTGAGAAGGTTGCTCACGCTGCTACAATGGCAGGTATGGCATTCGCTAACGCATTCCTCGGTGTTTGTCATTCAATGGCTCATAAGCTCGGTGCTTTCCATCATGTACCGCACGGTATTGCTAACGCACTTATGCTTGAGCAGGTAATCAGATTCAACTCAGCAGAAGTTCCTGCTAAGATGGGTACATTCCCACAGTATGATCACCCGCACACACTCGCTCGTTATGCTGAAGTAGCTCGTTACCTCGGCCTCGGCGGCAAGAACGATACAGAGAGCGTTGAAAACCTTATCAAGGCTGTTAACGACCTCAAGGCAAGAGTCGGCATCAAGAGCTCTATCAAGGATTATGTTCCGGACGAAGAGGACTTCCTCAACCGTCTTGACGCTATGACAGAGCAGGCATTTGATGACCAGTGCACAGGTGCAAACCCAAGATATCCGCTCTTCAAGGAAATCAAGCAGATGTACCTCAATGCTTACTATGGCAACAACAGCGAGACTGTTTAATCTATCTCGTAATGCATAATTATAAAACACCCTGCCCCCGTGGCAGGGTGTTTTGTTGTATATGGATAATACCGAAATTTTCCATTTTCAACTTTCAATTTAAATAAACTTCCGCTCGGGCGTAATGTGCTTTTAATATTACAAACTATTATGCACAATGCACAAAAGAATGTTAAAAATTTCACAAATATTTAGTTAAAAGTTTAACAAATTTTTATGCACTTCGCATAAAATATCTTGCTCTTTTTGTTTGAAAGGTAAAAAATATTTTATTTGTATTTGCTAAATGCACAAAGAAAATTAAAATTATTTTGTTATTTTTACACTGTACTAACCCCTGAAATTGTTGTATAATATAACCGAAGCAATGAAAGATTGCTTGATGAATTTTTAATATTTTAAAGCGAAAGGGGCTTTATTATGAAATTAGATACAGTTCTTGCAAAAAGAGAGAACAAGGTAGTTTATAAAGACGGTGCGCTTGCAGCCAAAGTTTTTGACGAGTGTTATCCGAAATCAGATATTCTTAACGAGGCTCTTAATCAGGCGAGAGTTGAGGAAACAGGACTCAATATTCCGAAAATTGAAGAGGTTACAAAGATTGACGGAAAATGGGCAATTATCTCCACCTTCATCGAGGGCAAAACTCTTGCGGAGCTTATGGCAGAGCATCCCGAAAAAGAGGACGAATACCTCAATCTCTTTGTTGACATTCAGGTTAAAATCCTCAGCCAAAAAGCACCGTTGCTTAACAAACTCAAGGATAAGATGAAACGCAAAATCAGCGAAACCGACCTTGACGCAACAACAAGATATGAGCTTGAAACCCGTCTTAACGGTATGCCGAACCACACAAAGGTTTGTCACGGCGATTTCAACCCGAGTAATATTATTATTGACGAGTCGGGTACACCGTATGTTATTGACTGGTCACACGCAACACAGGGTAACGGTTCAGCCGATGCTGCAAGAACTTACCTCTTGTTCCGTTTGAATCATCAGGAAGAGCTTGCAGAAAAGTATATGAAGCTTTACTGCACAAAGACCGACACAGCCCGTCAATATGTTGACCGCTGGCTTCCGATTGTAGCCGCATCACAGTCTGTTAAGGGCAAACCCGAAGAGAGAGAGTTCCTTCTCAAATGGGCAAGTGTTTGCGAATACCAGTAATGTCGTATAAATGTATTTTCAATTCATATTTTACTCAGCAAAATTTCATTTTGAAATTTTCTCTCCTCTGTTTTTTTCATAATTGTATTACGGAAACCGAATAAAAGCAGCTCCCGCTCCAAATGCTTGGTGCGGGAGTTGCTTTTTTGATGCGAAATTTATGTTGACGGTACGCTGTAAATATTACAAAAGGTTACAAATTTTGTAATAATTCGCTTTAATTTGGTGCTTGAAATGAAGATTTTGTGAGTGAAACTGCATCAAATTTTCTGAATTAGCAAAAAATACGGGCTTTGGGGTTGATTTTTTAAAAGAGTGATGTTATAATGGTTACAATGTTGTTATCAAGGTGTAACCTGATTTGTAATTTACTGTCAGATTTGGTAACAATTTTTCGGTCAAATCTTCCGTACAGATTAAAACGGACTGTACTTTGAGTCGGTCGTTATTTTTCTGTAAGAGCTTTGACTCTCTGATAAAAATGGAGGTAATTAACGATGCAGAGAATAAAAAAGATTACTGCAATCATTCTGAGTGTTCTCACACTTTCAAGTGTATGCGTATTCGGTTCTTCATTTTCTGCCGGTGCAAAAGGCACGGGTGCAGGTCTTGCAGAATGGGCACTCAATGCCTATAACAGCGGATGGTCATATGTTTACGGCGGTTCAACCCCCGGAGCGGTTGACTGTTCAGGTCTTATCTATTCATATGCCGGCGGCGAAAGATGCGGTAATCCACAGCTTGAAACAGCTACCGAAACAGGTTCGGTAAGTGCAGGCATTCCTAATGTTCACGGTCTTGGACTTTGGCGTCCCGGTCATGTCGGTGTCTATGTCGGCAACGGTATGGAGGTTGACGCAAGAGGCGATGAATACGGTGTTTGCTATGAGGCAATCGGCGGTTATAACAATTGGACATACTGGTTCAAGCTTGCCGCAGTTTCATATGTAACAAACGGTTGGGAAAGCTTTAACGGCAACTACTACTACTACGAAAACGGCGAGTACATTGTAAATACTTCAAGAACAATTGACGGTACTACATATTACTTTGATTCACAGGGCAGATCGAGCAAGACTCCTTCAAACACTTCTTCAAGCAGTTCGTCGGGTTCAAGCTCATCAGGTTCTTCAAGTTCATCAGGCAGCTCATCATCTTCAAGCAACACACCGAGTGTTTACAAGAACGGTTCATCGGGTGCTGAGGTAAAGAAGATTCAGCAAAGACTTGCTGACCTCGGCTATTATGACGGTGCAGTTGACGGTTACTTCGGTGACGCAACAGAAGAGGCTTATAAGGCATTCCAGAAAGCCGCAGGTCTTACAGTTGACGGTATTGCAGGCGATTCGAGAAATACACTTTATTCGGAGAATGCTCCCGAAGCTCCAAAAGCCGATACAACACCAAAGACTGAGGACAAGCCCGAAGAAGAAACAACTGCTCCCACAGAGGCAACAACAGAGCCTGTAACAAAGGCAGTTCAGTATCAGAACGGTGACGAAAACGATAAAGTAACTGCAATTCAGCAGCAGCTTATAAAGCTCGGCTACTTTGCAATGGATGCAACAGGCTACTACGGTGAATATACAGCGCAGGCCGTTGCAAATTTCCAGAATCAGAATTCACTCGATTCAACAGGTATTGTTGATGAGAAAACATACAACGCACTGTTCAGTGACAACGCAGTTGCAAATCCCAAAACAGAGGTTGTAAGCGGTGAGGTTTCTCCGGCGGTTTCAGCCGCTCCGATTGAGATGCCTTCTTCAACAGGTGCGTCGCAGTTCATTCTTTCAAACGAAAAGAATCAGAACTACTCGGACACAGCATCAAGCGTTGCCGTTCAGTCCGTAAAATCTGCCGACAAGGCTCTTGCAAAGTCAAATGCCGCAAGCACACCGACTCTTGTTGCCGCAGTTCAGAGATCCGCAAATGTAGGTCTTTGGTTTGTGCTTGTTGCAGTTATCCTCGGCGCAATCGCTTTTGTATTCTTCCTTCGTGACAGAAAGCTTTCAAGATATTCAAGATATGTCGCAAGAAAGAAAAAAAGAGCCACCAAAGCCGAACTTGACGCAAGATGGTAATTGATATATAATCCGATTATTAAACAGTCGATTGCAAAGCAGTCGGCTGTTTTTGCTTAATTGAAAATGGAAAATTGAAAATGGAAAATTGTGGTCGGCGGTGTGCCACCGCAATCTATTCGAGAAGATACTCGGATAAAGGAATTGCATCAGATGCCCGAATACGGCATTGATGCAATTTTTGCTTTATATTGCTTTATATGAAAGTAAATGTATACTTGTAGGGGTAGCCTTGCGACCGCAGGTAAAGGCAGAAATTGTATGCCAAAACAAATTTTATAAATGCCGCAAACCCGTAGGGGCGTTCATTGGACGCCCGTATTGATGAAACTATTTGTTTTATTAAAATGTTTTGATGTGATGAAAATTATGGATTGTTTGTAGCGGCGAACCGTGTTCGCCGCTACAAATTGTTTCGTGTTTGCACACAAAACAAATGGCGGTCACTGACCGCCGCTACGGGTTGACAATTACTTTATGACATTTATTATGTTTTGCATTTATCATACATTCGTGTTAAAATACAAGATGAAAAAGTGTGTGGAAAGAAAGCGGTGACTGTTAATGAAAAAATCCGAAAAACCAATCGACAAAATAAAAGTCAAAAAGTCGATTTTCAAAAGACTTTTCTTTCACATACTTGTGCTGTTTATTTTGGCGGTGATTGTTTCGGGTACGCTCAATTGCATTGAAAACATTCAGCGCACAAGGCGGTTTACACGACAGCTGACCGAAAGTGCGTCAAAGGTTGCAACAGAAACTTTTGAACGCTGCGATATAAACGCATTGCTTGATAATTCCGATTCCGAAGAATATCGGAAAGCCGTTAAGACCTTGAGGTGGATTTGTCAGACGAACCACCTTGAATATATGTACATTTACATTCCGAATTTTGACGAAAACAAGGTTACATATGTTATGACTGTTGCCGATGATGACAGCGAAAAAGAGAATGTTTTAAATGTGAGAAGTGCAGGTTCAGAGGTTGACCACAGCTTGTGGGACGCTGAAAAAGAGGCGTGGGAAAATCCTAACCTTGTCACGGCTTACGAATATCAGAACGACAGCTTCGGCAGTTTTTACACGGCATTTTCAGCGATTCAAGGCAAGGACGGCAAGCCTGTTGCGTTAATCGGTGCGGACTATTCGCTGACGCAGATTTATACGGAAATCATTTTCTATACTGCAATGCGAGTTCTTGCGTTGTTTGTTGTGCTGGCAATTGTATTCTTGCTTGTAATGCGGTTTGTCAGAAAAAAGATGTATAATCCGATACTTTTGATTTTTGAAAAAATTCGAGGATATTTTTCCGACAAGGCTGACGGCACAAATACAAAGAAAGCGTTTGTGCCGATAAAACTCGGCTCTGACGATGAAATTCAGCTTTTGGCTGATTATTTCAACGATATGGCTCACGATGTAGAAACTTATGTTGAAAAAAATTCCGCCCTTGCGAGTGAAAAGGCTAAGAATGAAACCGAGCTTGAGGTTGCAAGGCGGATTCAGTACGGAATAATTGCGAGAGAAAAGAATGTTGTCTTTGCCGATTGTTTTGATGTTTCGGCAAGAATGGAGTCTGCAAGACAGGTAGGCGGCGATTTTTACGATTGCTTTGCATTGCCTGACGGCAGAATATGTGCCGTAGTCGGTGATGTGTCGGGCAAGGGCGTTGCGGCGGCAATGTTTATGGCTTTTGCAAAAACTCTTATCCACGAAAAAATGACCGAAAATGCAGAACCCGACAGGGCATTTGAAGAAATCAACAGGGAACTCTGTTCGTCAAATCCCGAGGGAATGTTTGTAACTGCATTTGCCGTGATTTTTGACAAAAACAGCGACAGCTTTTTGTACATAAATGCAGGTCATAACAAGCCTGTTACGGTGAGCAACGACAAGGCTGAATTTTTAGAATGTAAGCCGTGTATAATGCTCGGTGTGTTTGATGATGCAAGATATGTTGTGAACAGCGCTGAATTTGGAAACGGAGATATAATCTGCCTTTACACCGACGGTGTGAATGAGGCAACAAATGCGGATAATGAATTTTTCGGCAACGAAAGACTTGTGTCTGCCTGTCAAAATGCCGAACAGACTGCAAAAGGTGTGTGTGACGGAGTTTATGACGCTTTGACGGACTTTACCGAAAATGCGGAGCAATTTGACGATATAACAATTGTTGCAATAAAAAACAGCAAAAACAGAGATTGAAGGGTTATGAATGTTTAAATCGGAAAACAATCAGATTACAATAGAACAGGTGAGAAAGCTTGACGAGGAATATACTCTTGTCGATATCCGAGATGAAATTTCGTTTGAATACGGTCACATTGACGGTGCAAAGAATATTCCGCTTGCAAAAATCAAAGAGGATAATTCACTTTTGCCTAAAGACAAGCTTGTTGTCCTCTGTTGCAAAAGCGGTCAGATAAGTGACGAGCTTGCAGAAAATCTGCGTGATGACGGATTCAATGCCGTGAATCTTGAGGGCGGTTATTACAGTTGGTTGAGAAGTCAATTCGAGAATGAGGACTACGCAACCGATGTTGAAAAAAGCATCCGCAAAAAGTTCAGCAAGACGATTTGGAGCAGATTTACTGCGGCGATAATCGAGTACAAGCTTGTTGAGCCGAACGATAAAATTGCCGTCTGTATTTCGGGCGGTAAGGATTCAATGCTGATGGCAAAGCTTTTTCAGGAGTTGAAAAGGCACAATAAATTTCCGTTTGAGCTTGTTTTTCTTGTAATGGACCCGGGCTACAGCGTTGAAAATCGTGATGTAATCGAGAGCAATGCCCGTAGGCTGAACATTCCGATAACTGTTTTTGAAACAGATATTTTTGACTCGGTTTACAATGTTGACAAATATCCCTGCTACCTTTGCGCAAGGATGAGAAGAGGTTATCTCTACAAAAAGGCAAAGCAGCTCGGCTGTAACAAAATCGCACTCGGTCATCACTATGACGATGTTATAGAAACTATCCTTATGGGTATGCTCTACGGCGGTCAGGTTCAGACGATGATGCCGAAGCTCCACAGCACAAACTATGAGGGAATGGAACTTATCCGCCCTCTCTACCTCGTTCGTGAGGCTGAAATCAAGCATTGGCGAGATTACAACAAGCTGAATTTCATTCAATGTGCGTGCCGTTTTACGGACACCTGCACAACCTGTTCCCCGAACAGCAACACAGGCTCAAAACGACAGGAAATAAAACAGCTTATCGCAAATCTGAAGAAAATCAATCCCCAGATTGAAAGCAACATTTTCCATAGCGTTGAAAATGTCAACCTCGATACGATTATTTCATATAAACAAGGCGATAACAAAGTTTCGTTTCTGGACAGATATGATGATATGGAGAAATAAGAGTACAAAGCTATGTTTATAAATATTAAATCAGATTACAGCACAGCTGAAATTGAAAGAATACTCAGTTCAAAAAGAAATGTAAAATATATGCGAAAGTATGTGGACTATGACCTTGGCGTAAACTGGGTGTCGCATCGAAAAAATTTGCTTTGTCTGTTTTACAATTTCGGTACAAAGGACACACACAGTTGTCAATCAACGGTGCGTCCATATTTTTACGGAAGAGTATTCAAAACGAAAAAAGGAAATAGAATTATAGGTATCGCCCTACCGGAAATTACCTTTTTGCTTTTGTCGCTTGTAATCTTTATTTTTTGTGCCGCAGATATGGTTGAATCATTTTGGCTTGGTTTAGGCGGTTGTATATTTGCGTTGTTTGTATTTGCACTATTCAACCTTGATATGCCATCAGGCATAAGCCGAATAAAAGATTATCTGGAAAAACAATTCAAATCAGAATATGACTGATTTAATAAAAAGGTTGGGTGACAGTTTTGCAGAACAGCAAATCTCTGCCACCCGATTTTTATATATGGAAGCAAATGTTACAGTGCATATATCGCTCTTTGTGTCTTATCGTTACATGGCCTAAAACCATACACCGTGTCGGGCGTTGCATTGAGATGTAAAAAATAGCCCGAAAAGAATTATTGTTCTTTTCGGGAAATAAAACCTGTAAAAATATAAAAAAGTCAGTAAAATCCGAAA
>ERZ791846.735-NODE-735-length-13834-cov-6.85834_pt1 | contig 13834 bp, 14 predicted proteins | sample MGYA00510289_ERZ791846 | MGnify/ENA primary metagenome ERZ791846 (study PRJEB30046, sample SAMN00715274) | human gut metagenome | study: EMG produced TPA metagenomics assembly of the A metagenome-wide association study of gut microbiota in type 2... | reverse complement strand
ATTTCAGAAAGGGAGATTACGATGGAAAATTTAGAAAAGCTCATCTATGACCTGTATAAGAAAAACGCGCGTCAGTGCACAAACGAAGAAATTTACAACGCATTATTGATCTATACAAAAAATCAGCTTTTTGAAAAAGGCTATCAGGATGGAAAGAAGAAAATCTATTACATTTCCGCAGAATTCCTGATCGGTAAATTATTATCTAACAACCTGATCAACCTGGGAATCTATGATGATGTTGCTGCATTCTTAAAAGAGAACGGCAAAGCTATCGCTGATATCGAAGAAGTAGAACCGGAACCATCTCTTGGAAACGGTGGTCTTGGACGTCTGGCAGCATGCTTTCTGGATTCCATCGCAACTCTCGGTCTTCCGGGCGAAGGTATTGGTCTGAATTATCATCTGGGTCTTTTCAAACAGCTCTTTGAGAACAGACTTCAGAAAGAAACTCCAAACCCATGGATTGAAGAACACAGCTGGCTCACACCTGCAGGTGTTTCCTATACTATACCGTTCCGAGGATTTTCACTGAAATCTTCCCTGTACGATATCGATGTTGCAGGCTACAATAACAAATCCATTCATCTGCACTTATTCGACATTGATCTGGCAGATGAATCCATGGTTCACGATGGAATTTCCTTTAACAAAAAGGACATCCTTCACAACCTGACACTGTTCCTGTATCCGGATGACAGCGATGATGACGGACGTAAGCTCCGTATCTTCCAGCAGTATTTCATGGTATCCAATGCCGCTCAGTTCATCCTGGACGAAGCAACAAAGAAAGGCTGCAACCTTCATGACCTTGCAGACTACGCAGTGATCCAGATCAACGATACTCACCCAAGTATGGTCATTCCGGAACTGATCCGTCTCCTGACAGAGCGCGGAATCGACTTCGATGAGGCTGCTGAAATCGTATCCAAAGTATGTGCTTACACAAACCATACCATCCTTGCAGAAGCTCTGGAAAAATGGCCAATGGACTACCTTCTTGATGTAGTTCCTCACCTTGTACCGATTATCGAAAAGCTGGATGAGAAAATCAAAGCAAAATATCCACAGGAAAATGTAGCCATCATTGACAAAAATAATCTGGTTCACATGGCACATATGGATATCCACTATGGATTCTCCATCAACGGTGTTGCTGCCCTGCATACAGAAATCCTGAAAACAAGCGAGCTGAAAGCTTTCTATGATATTTATCCGGAGAAATTCAATAACAAGACTAACGGTATCACATTCCGCCGCTGGTTAATGCACTGCAATCATCCGCTGACAGACTATATTACCTCTCTGATCGGTGATGAGTTTAAAACAAATGCAACTGCACTGGAAAATCTCCTGAAATATAAGGATGATGACGCAGTTCTGAACAAGCTTCTTGAGATCAAAACAGAAGCTAAGAAAACCTGTAAAGAATTTATCCTGTCCAACACAGGTGTTGAAATTGATGAGAACAGCATCTATGATATCCAGATCAAACGTCTCCATGAGTACAAACGCCAGCAGCTAAACGCTCTGTACATCATCAGCAAATATCTGGAAATCAAGGGTGGAAAGAAACCATCTCAGCCTGTAACCTTTATCTTCGGTGCAAAAGCAGCTCCTGCTTATGTAATCGCAAAGGATATCATTCATCTTCTGCTTACACTTCAGGATCTTATCAAAGATGATCCAGAAGTTGCACCATACATGAAGCTTGTTATGGTTCAGAACTACAATGTATCTGCAGCTGAGAAATTATTCCCTGCATGCGATATTTCTGAACAGATCTCCCTGGCTTCCAAAGAAGCAAGCGGTACAGGTAACATGAAGTTCATGCTGAACGGTGCTGTTACTCTGGGAACTATGGACGGCGCTAATGTTGAGATCAGTGAACTGGTCGGTGAAGATAATATCTATATCTTCGGTGAATCCAGTGAGAAAGTTATCGAGCATTACGAGAAAGCAGACTACTGCTCCAGAGATATCTATGAAAATGACAAACGCATCAAAGAATGTGTTGACTTCATTGTAAGTGAAAAGATGCTGGCACTTGGCCATAAAGAAAATCTTGAAAGACTGCATCACGAACTGGTAAGCAAAGACTGGTTCATGACTCTGCTTGACTTCAACGATTATGTTGAGAAAAAAGATCAGGCACTGGCTGATTATGCCGACAGAAAAACATGGGCAAAGAAGATGCTGGTTAACATTGCAAAAGCCGGATTCTTCTCTTCTGACAGAACTATCGAACAGTACAACAACGATATCTGGCACCTGACACCGGCGAAATAATCGTATATCATAGTTAATCGTACATCATAGTTATTATCATATAAAAACTAACAGCAGGTACTGTATATTCAATGGAATATACGGATACCTGCTGTTTTTTGTAAATTCTGTAAAGTCCTTACCATCCATTTTTGTTCCCGGCAACATACCTTACTTCGATTTTACGTCAATAAACCTTACCTGATTCTTCTCAAATGAATGGACGAATATCCACAATTTACTTTGCTTATTTATAGCAGAATGACAATTTCATAGTTTAAGTATCTTTATAGTAGTTTAAATATCTTTATAGTACGCCGGCGAGATAACATCTGCCTCTTTGCAGGAACAGCCATTTTCATAGCAGTCACAGCAATCACAGTTAGAACAATACATATGTGTATCCGGGATATAAAATAATCCTCCATAAAGCGGTGATGTACGCAACTCTTTGGATTCTTTTTTACTGTTCGCAAAATGAATTCCATTAGAGATCATCATGTTTTCCGGTTCGTACTGCGAGAAATCAAAATAATGTTCCTGAGTTCCATGATGTGGCACTTTAATGCACCAGTAATGCTCATATAACGGCAACTTCCCATCATAATTTTCTGCGATCATCTTCAAATGTCCCGGCTGTACATCTCCGGTAAACAACAGGTTCAGTTCTCCGTCTCTTGCATTCTGAAAAACAATACTGATCTTATGTTTAAACTGTCTCAGATTAACTTTATTTGTATTCAGAAAACTGAGAAGCTCTTTGAATTCAGGTATCGCTTTAATCCTCCGAAACTCCCGGTCATAGACATATGCCAGAGAAATCTTCTCCTGTTCTTCCTCTGTCTGTGCCTTTCCTTCCTCTGTCATAGACCAGATGATTCTGCGCAGTTTTTCTGCAAAATTCAGCAATTCTTCCATAACCGCTGCAAGATTTTCGTTTTTGCAGATCTCATTATATACCTCATCTGTTTCTCTCTGAATGACATCCGTATCCGGCCATAATGCCTGATATTTATCCTCAAAAATCTTACCTCGAGAAAGCAGTTCCAGATTCTGTCTGTTCTCCAGAAGTGCATCCACCAGTGCAAAAAGGCTGACCTGACGGCTCGGAAGCCCTGACTCCTTCAGCAGATCCGCCAGAAGCAACAATACAAGTGTCCTGCTCATTTCTTCTTTTGAAAACACATCCGGCAGATAAATTTTCCCAAAATCCAGAGAACTGTCTCTGTTTTTCATCATATAAAGAAGTCCCGACAGATGATCCATATGAAAATGAGTCAGAAGCAGATTCTTGCGATTAATCGTAGATAAGTCTGAAATAATCACATCAAATATCTCTCTTCTCGGGCGTCCCTCTATTCTGCTGTTATTAGTTCCAAAGTCCACCAGCAGACTCTTCTTTCTGTCCCGGAGACAGAAGCAGTCTCCGAAACCTACATTATACATTCGTACTTTCATTCTTTTCCCTCTTATGTGTTAATTTCTATCAGTTAATCAAAAATACTCAACCTGTGTACCAATAAATTAACGTTCTGTTTTTTGACTATTCTATATGATCTTTATTTAAAACAAAATGATTCTTTCTGTAACTGATAATACCCTCTTTCTGCATCCTTGACAATTCCGCCGACAATGCACTTCTGTCAACTGCCAGATATTCAGCCAGCTGCTGTCTGTTAAATGGAACAGTAATATCATTGCTATCCTGTTGTCCGGCCTCACTTGACAAATATGCAAGCACTTTTCCTCTGATTGTTTTTTTGCTGATCTGGTCGATTTTTCTGGTAAGTGTGAGATTTTTCTTTGCCAGGATCCCTACCAGATTTTCTACCAGTCTGCGGTGAAAGTCACAGGCTGAGGTGCAGGTCTGAAGAACTCTGTGAGCATTCAGCATCAGAACCTGAGATTCTTCTACTGCTATCGCACTGACCAGGAGAGGCATTTTCTCCATACATGCATATGCCTCCCCGAAAAGCTGTCCTTTTCCAAAACCGGCAAGAATCTGTCTTTCCCCCCAGTAGTCATCACTGATGATCTGAACTTTTCCCTCTATGATCATTCCAAAATTCTCTGTCACTTCCCCTGCCTGGAAAATGTATTCTCCTTTGCGGTATGTTTTGACAGCGGCATTCAGGCACTCCAGCAGACTTGTTATTTCTTCTTTTGTAAATCCCCTGAACAGACGGGATCTGCATAGAAATTCTGTATCTATCATATAGTTTTCTTTTCGTAACTGTGAAGGTACTGAACAGTTACTCCTTTTCATTATTTTTTATATGCTTTGTTGTAAATACAACGGCTGATTTTATTTTAATATAGGAAAATCGGAAATGCAAGCAGAGCTTGTTTATGATATTATAGAAATACAATAAAATATGAAACGGAGTTAGAAAATATATATGACAAAACAGGAATTAGCCCTTGAGGTTATTGAGCGATTGAAAAAGGAATATCCGGATGCGGATTGTACTCTGGATTATGATAATGCGTGGAAATTATTGGTAAGTGTGCGTCTGGCTGCACAGTGTACAGATGCGAGGGTGAATGTGGTTGTGCAGGATCTGTACGCAAAATATCCTACAGTAGAGGCTCTTGCAAACGCCGACGTAGCTGACATCGAAGCAATCGTGCGTCCTTGCGGACTGGGAAAGAGTAAAGCCAGAGATATCAGCGCATGCATGAAAGTTTTACATGAACAGTATCATGATAATGTTCCTGATGATTTTGATGCTCTGCTGAAGCTTCCTGGTGTGGGAAGAAAGAGTGCAAATCTGATCATGGGAGATGTGTTTGGCAAACCTGCGATTGTTACGGATACACATTGTATCCGTCTGTCTAACCGTATTGGCCTGGTAGATGGTATAAAAGATCCTAAGAAGGTAGAAATGGCTTTGTGGAAGATCATTCCACCGGAAGAGGGAAATGAGCTCTGCCATCGTCTGGTTAATCATGGACGTGATGTCTGTACAGCACGTACAAAGCCATATTGTGATAAATGCTGCCTTAACGATATCTGTGCAAAGAATGGTCTGAATCAGTAAAGCGGACATTCGCAATCCGCTTCGCTACTTGCTCATGAACGCAGTCGCTTCGCGATCTGCGTTCAAACTAATCATTTATTTTCTTTTATATCTGACTTGATACCCCATGGGCTGCTTTTCCACAGGCAGAGAATCCTGCATGCAGGATTCTCTGCCTGTGGCGGGTCGCTTTAGCGCTATAATTCCTCTCCGCAACAGTGTGCTCCTGCCCGGAGAGCTTTTTATTATTTTTATTATCATAGGAATTTTACTTATTTTGTTCCAGGCTGGCAAAAAAGAGTTCATAGAAGTCATCTTCCCCTGCCAACTTTGGAGAGTTCTCTCCTCCACCGTTTGTACTTCTTCGCATAGTAGCATAGAATTCTTCGCCGGCGGTGATCAGATCCATTTCATAAATTTCATATCCAAGTTCCCGGCACATAAATTTCATATCCAAGTTCCCGGCACTTGACACAGAAAGCATCCAGTGGCTGTTTTTCTTTTCTGGTATCCATCAACTGTTGCCAAATGTTACGGTCTTTCAGTGCTTTTTCCCTTAATTCGTCTAACATTGCTCCGATTTCCATAATAACATTTCTCCTTTATTTGCTGCTGTTTGTCAGTTCATAATAGAATATATACTGCTGCATCACGCCTCGGAAACCTTTATATCGTCGATTTGGAAATCCACGTTTATAATGAGCATCCAGTGCCTGGCGGATGTGAGTATCGATAGGAAAAGCATCCAGCTGATGCAGTCCAAAAAGGCAGATGCAGTCTGCTACTTTCTCTCCAACCCCATATAGGTTCAGAAGCTCTTTTCGTGCATTTTTATATGTCATGTCATAGATACTCTCTAAAGATATGTCACCAAAAAAGACTTTCCTTGCTGTATCCAGCACATATTTTGCCCGGTACCCCAGATTACACTCCCGCAATTGTTCTTCAGTTGCAGATGCCAGGGCCTGTGCGGTTGGAAATGCATAATATTCTGCACCTGTACTGCTTTCTTTTTTCTCTCCAAATTCCCGGCTGATATTTTCAATACACTTTTTTATTCTTGTAATATTATTCTGCTGTGAAATCAGGAATGATATAATCATCTCCCACAAATCCTGCTGCAGAATACGGATTCCGCTTCCCATCTCACCTGCAGCAGTCAGATATTTATCTCTGGGATTGATTTTCTGTATGTATTCATTATAATCATGATCCAGATCAAAATACCGGATCCAGAAGAAAATAAAATCCTCTTCCGGACAGAAGAAATTGACAATTCCTCTTTCCTGTGTCAGTTCCAGATATTTATCTCCTGCAATAACCCGGTAACGGTCATCACCAATTTGATCCATTCGGAAACACTGCCCGGATCTGCAGATCTGACCCAAATCAAAATTGTCCATTTCTATTGTAAGCATCCCATATCTCCCTCTTACATTTCCGTTTTTTATCCATTATCACTTGCTGAATATATGAATGTATTATATACTATTCTCGGTATAAACGTAAACCAGAATCACAAAAATATCATTCCGTTTACCATACAGAAAAATATAACGTTTCGTTATGACAGAAAGTGAGGAGTTTTTCAATGAAATTTATATATCCTGCGGTTTTCCGCAAAAATGAAGAAGGCAAATATAAAGCATTCTTTCCGGATCTGGAATGCTGTGAAGCAGAAGGCGACACTCTGGATGACGCTATTGACAATGCAAATGAAGCAGCTTATAACTGGATCTATGCAGAAGTAATGGAAGATGAAATGGATCTTCCTGCAATTTCCGATGAATCCGACCTTGATCTTCTGGAAGGTGATATTGTAAGAAATATTCAGGTCAACATCCGTATGTATGACGGCTGGGATGAATAGTCTTATCAACTTGCAATATCAATCAGATTATATCCTGAGCAATAACAGGAAATTACAGAAATCCAACTCCGTTATGTTAAAATATTTTTAACATTAACGGAGTTTTTTTATTATTTTATCGTGTTAAAAAGGAGGTCTTTATCATGAAAGCAAGAAGTTTTAAAAAATTTTTCGTAAGCATCGCTCTTAGCGCAATTCTTACATTTTCATCCACCGCTGCTGTTTTTGCAGCAACTGCACAACTTTCACTGGCAGAACAGTCTGCAAATTCGATTCAGGAAGACACAGATACTCCTTCTGTTGATGATTCTGATGCGCAAGCGGCAGCGGCTTCCTATCTTACTTCTGGATCCGGTATCCAACAGGTTGCTGCCTCTGTAAATTCCATAACCGTTCAATGGAGTTCTGTTTCAAATGCTGATAAGTACGCTGTCAGTATCAGCAATTTTAATTCATCATCTTACCGATTTCTGGGATATGTCGGTAATACCCGAAATAAAGTCACGATAAATAAATTAAAAGCCGGTACTGCCTACAACATAAAACTTACTGCCTTAAATTCATCCGGAACAGCAATAAGCTCCCGCACAGCCGGATGCACAACACTTTATACCAGTGTAAATATTAAATCATCTTATGCTGCCGGAAATGGATATACTTTCAATATGGCTACTGTAAATCCTTCAAATTCCATCAGCGGATATAAAGTTATCTATCAAAGCTACGCTTCTAAAAAAGCTGTTACAAAGTACTTTAATACCAGATATTCCTTTACCCTGCCTATGTCCGGAACTGCATTTTATCAGGTGAAAATTTATCCGTACATCATTCTGAATAATAAACGTTATGTAAGTTCTTCAGCTACAACCAGATACGTTGCTACTGGTGTTACACTTCAGAAAGCGGGTAATACAAGCACTTCAATGTCTGTAAAATGGAATAGAATTTCCGGTGCAACAAACTATACTGTTTATATCAAATACCCGGGAAACAGTTCTTTCAAAAAAGTGAATACAACTACTTCCAACTCATTCACTCTTACAGGAATGAAAAAGAATTTCAAATATGGAATTAAAATAATTGCCAATAAAAAAGTCAAGAACAAAACATGGCATTCCTATGCTAAAGTATATAATATGTCTTTAGTTTGACCACTTTGGATCATGAATTGTTATTGACTTTCTCATATCAAAGTGTTACAATGTGAGCAATTAAGACAAGGGGTGCTTGTGTAAGCAGGCTGAGAGTAAGCTGTATCGCTTTAACCCATAACCTGATTTGGATAATGCCAACGTAGGGAAAGTTATAGTTCTTCCGGACTGCAGTATGCTTGTTGGCGTATTGCAGTCTTTCCTTTTTTATCCGAAAAAATCCAGGGAAATATTTCATAATATTCCCTGATAATTGTCAAGCAGATATTTGTAATTGAAGCAGAGAAATCACTTGATTCGATCAAAATATCTTCTTCATAATAATATATAAAAAATATATTTGTTCGGATATTTTTACGTTCATATATTGTCATATAGATCACTTCCCCATCTTAATTATTACGACAGACCGGGGGCACCACTCTCTGTCACATCGCAAAAGTTTACCCGAAAACTTACGAATATGCGCAGGTGCAAGTCCCTGCTATATGCAGGAGGCGCAGTTCATTTAGAAGCCCACAGTGCAGGGCAAGGAGGAAAAAATGACACAGTACACAACACAGATGGACGCAGCGCGTCACGGAATCATCACACCGCAGATGGAAATCGTAGCAGAGAAAGAACATTTTGATGTGGAAGAATTAAGAGAACTGATTGCAAAAGGGCAGGTCATTATCCCATGCAATAAGAATCATAAATGCATCAGTCCAAGCGGTGTCGGTGCAAAACTGACTACCAAAATCAATGTAAATTTAGGTGTTTCCAGAGACTGGAAAGACGTTGATATGGAATATGAAAAGGTACATTCTGCAGTAGAAATGGGTGCAGAAGCAATCATGGATCTCAGCTCTTACGGTGACACCAGAAGCTTCCGCCGCAAACTCACTTCCGAATGTCCGGCAATGATCGGCACCGTTCCGATCTATGATGCAGTTGTATATTACCACAAAGCTCTTGGCAAAATCACATCCGAAGAGTGGATCGATATCGTTCGTATGCATGCAGAAGATGGTGTTGATTTCATGACTATCCATTGTGGTATGAATCGTGCAACTGCAGCACGTTTTAAGCAGAATAAACGTCTCATGAATATCGTTTCCAGAGGCGGTTCTATTATGTTCGCATGGATGGAAATGACAGGAAAAGAGAATCCATTCTATGAACATTTTGATGAAATCCTTGATATCTGCAGAGAGTACGATATCACCTTAAGTCTCGGTGATGCATGTCGTCCAGGATGTCTTGCCGATGCAACAGATACTGCCCAGATCGAAGAGCTGATCACTCTTGGCGAACTCACAAAACGTGCATGGGATAAGGATGTTCAGGTTATGATCGAAGGTCCTGGACATATGCCAATGAACCAGATCGCAGCCAATATGGAAATTCAGAAAACACTGTGCCATGGTGCTCCTTTCTATGTACTTGGACCGCTCGTAACAGATGTTGCTCCTGGATATGATCACATCACATCTGCAATCGGAGGAGCTATTGCTGCATATTCAGGAGCTGCATTCCTGTGCTATGTAACTCCTGCTGAGCATCTTCGTCTGCCAAATGCGGCTGATGTAAAAGAGGGTATTATTGCAGCTAAAATCGCAGCCCATGCAGCTGATATTGCAAAAGGAATTCCTGGTGCTGCCGATTGGGATTACAAGATGAGCGAAGCCAGAAAACGCCTTGACTGGGAAGAAATGTTCAAACTCAGCATGGATCCGGAGAAAGCAAGACGCTATCGTGCAGAAGCAAAGCCGGAAAAAGAAGATACCTGCAGTATGTGTGGTAACTTCTGTGCTGTAAAAAATACAAATCGTATTCTGGATGGAGAAATCGTTACTATTTTTGATGAATGATTCCTTCTTTTATCAGGAGGGGCTTGTACCCCTCCTGATAAAAGCCACATTTTCGAATTACTTTATTCATTAGTAATCGTCGAATAAATGTGGCTTTTATATTTCTATACACGCATAATTATATCTGAAAAATCCTTATTTTTTATCCATATGATTTCCGTTTATATCACAGAAATAGTCCAAAACTAACACTCTTATTTAACCAGATCAAGTAAAATTTCTCCCATTTGTTTCAAATATTCATACAGCTTAATATGTTCTTTTACTATATTTTCATCATATCAGACATAATACACCCACCAGCAGCACCTCGTGCTATCACTTCAGATATCTGCTCTGTTCCTGGATGGATTCCACCTATTGCATACACCGGAATCGTCACAGAATCACAAACATTCCCAAGAAACTTCAGTCCTCTTGGCGGAAGTCCTTTTTTACAATTAGTTGTATAAATGTGACCGGCTGTAAGGTAAGTTGCACCCAATTTCTGTGCTTCCAGGGCATCTTCTACAGAATGAATTGAACATCCAATTTCCCGGAAATTCTCAAGTTTTCCTTGGTATTTTTTCAGAAGAAATAACGGAAGATGGATAAAAGGATGTTCCAGTTTTCTGGCTGTATTTATATACGTATGAAGCATACAGGGAACATCATATTCCCGGCAGATGTTCAATATTTTCTCTGCCAGAAGAAGATATTCTTCCTCCGGCAGATCTTTTTCTCTCAGTATTATTGCTTTAGGATGACAATTGCATACTCTTTCTATCTGCTCCGGAAAAGGACGTTCACACAGAGATCTGTTGGTCACCGCAATCACATTTTTATAAAAATCAGAGGTACACATAATCATTCATAACCGGCTGAAGATTATGATCCAGAAGCGCCTGATAAACCTCATTTACAGATCTTCCGTCAGAAATCTCAAACTGGTCATCTCCTTTATCTTCTATGTCTTCTACATGGCTTCCGATTCCTGTACTTACGCCAGCTGATATCTTTGTTGCCGCGATACTTACCAGATTATCTCTCACACGCTCGCATTCCCTTGTAGAAACAGTAATGCTTGCAAATGGCATAAATAATCGATATGCACATACTACCTGAAGCAGCTGTGGCTCATGTACATCCATCGGATTGATCCTGTCATTATTAATGATCGGGCGAAGTCTCGGGCAGGAGAAAGCAATCTCTGCATGAGGGTATTTTCGCTGGAGCAGCCATGCATGATATCCCGTTGCAAAGGCATCTTTCCGGAAATCATCAAGTCCCAGAAGTGCTGCAAATCCTACGCCTCGCATTCCACCTTTTAATGCACGTTCCTGCGCATTCAGACGATATGGAAAAATACGTTTATGTCCTGCCAGATGCAGAGTCTCATACTTATCGGAATTATATGTTTCCTGAAAAACAGTTACATAATCTGCTCCGCATTCATGCAGATACGCATACTCATCAGAGTTCATCGGATATACTTCAAGACCAATAACTTTGAAATATTTTCTTGCAATCTTACATGCTTCTCCAATATATTTTACGTCCGATTTCGCTCTGCTTTCTCCTGTCAGAATCAGAATTTCCTGTAGTCCTGTCTTTGCGATTGCAGCCATTTCTTTATCGATTTCCTCTTCATTTAACTGTGCCCTGCGAATCTTATTATGGCAGTTAAATCCACAATAAATACAATAATTTTCGCAGTAATTAGCGATATAAATCGGTGTAAACATATATACACTGTTTCCAAAATGTTTTCTTGTTTCTATCTGTGCTGCCTGTGCAATCTCTTCCAGCAACGGCAATGCTGCCGGAGAAAGCAATGCCTGAAAATCTTCCAAAGTACGGTTATCATGCGCCAATGCCCTGCGCACATCTGCTTCCGTATATTTATCATAATTATATTCCTGCATTGCGGAGATTACCTGCTCCATTACATCTGACTCTTCCAGAACTTCCATTCCAGGAAGATATTTCATATGATCGATTCTGTTTTTTTTCATGTCCTCCAGAATCACTTCATTTACAATACTTTCATTAAAATGTTCCCCGTGTTCTGGAATTGTTTTTGTTTCTGCTTCCATCTTATATTTCCTCCAAATTTATGTAATATGTTATATATACTAAATAAAAATATCTTAATCATGAAGGAATCCCGTCAGCGGAGAAGATGCACTGCCGCCTTTGTCTAATGTACGGCCAAGACCAGACAGATAAGCACTTCTTCCTGCTTCAATAGCTTTCTTAAATGCTTCTGCCATCACCTGTACATCCCCGGCTGTTGCAATCGCAGTATTTGCCATTACTGCTGAAGCTCCCATCTCCATGGCTTCGCACGCCTGGGAAGGTCTTCCGATTCCTGCATCTACAATGATTGGAAGGTCAATCTCATCAATCAGAATCTGTATAAATTCTTTTGTGCAGAGACCTTTATTTGATCCAATCGGAGAGCCCAGCGGCATGATACAGGCTGCTCCTGCGTTTACCAGATCTCTTGCAACATTTAAATCAGGATACATATATGGCATTACCACAAAGCCTTCTTTTGCAAGAATCTCTGTTGCTTTGATTGTCTCATAATTATCCGGAAGAAGATATTTAGAATCATGCATAACTTCAATCTTTACGAAATCTCCGCATCCGATCTCTCTTGATAATCTGGCGATACGGACTGCCTCCTGTGCATTTCTTGCTCCTGATGTGTTCGGAAGCAAGGTCACATTCTTTGGAATATAATCCAGAATATTTGCAAGTCCGCCTTCATTTGCGCGACGTAAAGCCAGTGTAATAATCTGTGCATCTGCTTTTTCGATACATGCTTTCACCAGATCCAGTGAAAATTTACCTGATCCCAGAATAAAACGGGAGGTAAATTCATGTCCTCCTAAAACTAATTTGTCCTCGTATTTCTTTTCATTATTTGTGTTTGCAATTGTACTCATTATTTATGTCCTTCTTTCCTGAAATATCATAGTTGTTTAACCGAATCAAGTAAGTCCCCTGCGGAGGTTGCGAAGAGCAATAAGCAGTGGGTGGGGACTTACTTGTATCAGCAGCTTCCGCCACCCATAAAGCTTACTATTTCCATTACGTCTCCATCCTTCAAAACAGTGCTCACATACTCTGTTTTTGGCAGAATTTCTTCATTTAACTCTACTGCGATCTGACTGATCACATATCCATTCTGTTCCAGATATTCTTTCACAGAAAATACACCCGGCAGTTCTTTTTTCGTTCCGTTTACTGTAAACATGTTCCTCTCCTTTCCCGGAAATAAATGGGAGTAAAACAGACATTTTTCCATATTTTCATATCAACGGAACAATATGGAAGAATTTCCAATAGTATAAAAAAGGAGTCCACAAAAGAATGTACCCGCGGTGGTGCACCCCTTCATGAACTCTGTTCACTCTCATTTTTCCAATATTCAATTCAAGTCTACCAACAAGTTGTTTTCTCTTGTTGATACACTATAGCAATTCCACAAAATAATGCAAATTGCTGTAGTTACTGTTCATTTTATATTCGGTAACTACTCCTGTTTCAGATAGATATCATATAGCCACATAAAAAAGGAGATACCAAAGTATCTCCCGTAAATTCACTATCATATACGTTCCTACGTTGGCATTATCCAAATCAGGTATAAGGGTCGAAGTTGATGACTTCCTCTCAGCCTGC
>ERZ791846.727-NODE-727-length-13987-cov-36.6978_pt1 | contig 13987 bp, 11 predicted proteins | sample MGYA00510289_ERZ791846 | MGnify/ENA primary metagenome ERZ791846 (study PRJEB30046, sample SAMN00715274) | human gut metagenome | study: EMG produced TPA metagenomics assembly of the A metagenome-wide association study of gut microbiota in type 2... | reverse complement strand
ACGACGCTCCGCTGCTGTCCCTGACTCGCATACACTTTTGCAGGCTGACCATCCAGAAGAAGGTCCAGATCTTCCCGGTGAGGGCCACAGAGGCTCTGCCCGGCCCGCAGCTCTTCGGACATTTTCTGCCGCAGAAGCTGGGCCAGACCGCCCGGCTCGAACTGGGCCGCATACCGCAGACTCAGTGTTTCCGCCCCGCGGGAAAGCTCCTCATAGTTGGCGCAGGCCAGCGGGGAGAGGGCGGCGAGATAGGCTCTGCGCCGCTGCTGGATGGCCTCGCCCTGCTGGGCAAGCTCCAGATTCAGCACTTCTAATAAGGCCCGCTTTTCGGCATAAGGCCGCTCAATGCCATTGGAAGAGCGTCGAAGCAGCGCGTTTTTCTGCTGCAAAGCCCGGACATAGCGGCGGTAGAGGGTCAGGTAGCCGGGGTAAAGCTGGCAGAGGGCAGCGTCCAGAAATTTCCGCCGCCCTTCCGGCGCGCCCTTCACGAGACTCAGGTGTCCGGGGTCGAAGACCACCGCCGGAAAGCTGCCCGCAAGGCTGGCCGCCCGCTTGACTGCGCCCCCGTTCACCGAGACTGTCCGGCCCGGGCGGGGAGAGTCCGGCGCGCCCACCGTCAGGCGGACGCGGTTCGGCTCTTCCGTTTCCTGCTCTTCCTGCTGTGCGCGGAAGGTGGACGCTTTGAGCACGGCGAAGGGTTCGCCCCGGCGCACCAGCTCTGCGTCCTTGCCGCCCCGGAAGCTCTTGCCGCCGGTGAGCAGCCAGATGGCTTCCAGGAGGTTCGTCTTGCCCTGGCCGTTGTTGCCGCAGATGACCGTCAGCTCCCGGCCCGGCGTCAGGCTGGCCGAGGCGATGTTCCGGTAATTTTCGACTTCGAGAGAGAGCAGCCGCATCAGCCGCCCATCCCGATCTCGATGGTCTGGCCGTCCAGCTCCACGGTATCGCCCGGGCGGCACTTCTTGCCGCGCATGGTGCAGACTTCGCCGTTGACCTTCACGGCCCCGCCCTGCACGAGCTCCTTGGCTTCGCCGCCGGTCTCGCACAGGCCCGCATATTTCAGCAGGGCGTCCAGCTTGATGAATTCGGTATGGATGAGGATCTTTTGCATTTTATTACGCCTCTCAGTCGTTTTTGAAGCGGACGGGCAGGACCAGATACAGGAAGTCATTGCCCTCCACCGGCAGCACTTTCACCGGGCTCAGCGGGCCGCTGATCTCCATCCGCACTTTCTCGGTGCGGGCATTGCGCAGTGCGTCCAACAGGTAGCGGTTATTGAAGCCGATCTCCACCTCGTCGCCCTCGCACTCGGCGTTGAACTCATCGACGACGCGGCCCAGATTGGTCTGGCAGCGGACGACGACTTTACCCTCTGTAAAAGTGATGCGGAGGGGATTTTTTAAACGCTCTGTAATAATCAGAGAAGCGCGCTCGATGGTCTCGATGAACTCCTTGGTGTCGATGGTCACCCGGGTGCGGCTGCCTGCCGGAATGACATTGTGATAGTTGAGGAACTCGCCCTCGATGAGGCGGCTCATGATGGTGTAGCCGGCGGTCATGAACACGACGTAGCGGCGGTTGGCACAGATGTGGACCGGCTCTTCGTCGTCGTTGGGCAGCAGATGAGACACTTCGGTCATGGTCTTGCTGGGGACGATGATGCGGATGTCCTTGACGGCAGCGACGGGTCGCTCCACGATGGCCAGACGGTAGCCGTCCAGGGCAACGATGGTCATTTTATCCGGCTCTATCTCAAAAAGTTCACCGGTATGCGCAGGTTTTTTCTCGTCCTGGCTGACGGCGTAGAGGGTGCGGTCGATCATATCGCGGAGCACGCCGGTCTTGATGGTCAGGGTCTCCTCGGCACCGGTGTTGGGCAGCTCAGGGAAATCGGTGGCCGACATGGACTGGATCTCGAACTGCGCCACCCCGCTCTGGATGGTGGTTTTGCCATTATCGGCAGACTGGATGGTGATCTGGCCTGCCGGCATCCGGCTGATCATGCTGCTGAGGAGCTTTGCATTCAGCACGATCTCACCGGGTTCTTTGACATTGGCTTCGATGGTGGTCACGATGCCCATTTCGAGGTCGTAGCCGGTGAGGGTCAGCTGGAAGCCTTCTGCCTTCAGTAAAATGCCCTCCAGTACCGGGATGGTAGAGCGCAGAGTGACTGCTTTGGATACGCCGTCAATGGCTGCACTCAGAAGAGTTTTGTCGCAGATGATGTTCAAATCTTCTTCTCTCCTTTTTTGCGTCAGTTTTGCTGTCGTTCCTCATGGGATCCGATGCAAAAACCTGTTTTCTTTATTGAACTTGTTGTAGTAATCGTAGTAGGGGGTGGGGAAGATGTGGAAAACTCTGCAAACCCTTGCCGGGATGCGGGGATTTGGTTTTCCACGGAGATGTTGAGGAACTGTGGATGGAATGTTGAATCGGGGAGAGCCGTGGTTCTTTCCACATCCGCTGTGAAAAACGGAGGTTGAATGTTGAAAACCATGTGGAAAGAGTGGAAAGTTTCGGCTTTTCACCACAATATCTAGGTCTATTTTCCCCTTTTTGTTCCTCTTTCTCCCCATATTTTGGGGCTTGGCCCCTGAATGAGTATGACTTTTACACCGGCTTTGGTGCGTTAAGCCTTCACATTCTTGATGATGTCGCTCACCGTCTCCCTCAGGTGCTGGTCATTCTTCATGTCCCGCTCCATGGTCTTGAGGGAGTAGACGATGGTGGAATGGTCACGGCCCGAGAACTCCCGGCCGATCTCCTCCATGCTCATGCCGGTGACCTCGCGCAGGATGTAGATGGCCACACGGCGGGCAGAGGCCACATTGGCGTTCCGCTTGGTGCCGCGGATGTCGGCAGGGGAGACGTTGAAGGTGCGGGATACCTCGCCCACGATCTTCTCGATGGTGACAGGCACGGGCTGGGTCTCGTTGAGGATGTCCTTGATGGCATTCTGTGCCACGCTGATGACCGGCTGGATGCCCTCGAGCATATAGTAGGCATTGAGCTTTTTGACCGCGCCTTCCAGCTGGCGGATGTTATTTTTCAGATGGTTGGCGATGAACTCGGCCACGTCCTCGGGCAGGTCGAGGTGGAGAAGCTCCGCCTTGCGCTTGACGATGGCCACGCGGGTCTCGAAATCCGGCGGCTGGACGTCGGCGGTCAGGCCCCACTCGAAGCGGGTGCGCAGACGCTCTTCCAGGCTCTTGATCTCCTTGGCCGGGCGGTCGGATGCGATGACGATCTGCTTGTGGGCATCGTGGAGGGAGTTGAAGGTGTGGAAGAATTCTTCCTGGGTGGACTCCTTGCCCGCGATGAACTGGATGTCGTCCACCAGCAGCAGGTCGGCCACGCGGTACTTCATCCGGAAGTCCTCGGTGCTGCCGGCGCGGATGGCCGCGATCAGCTCGTTGGTGAACTGCTCACAGGTGACATACATGATGACGAAGTCGGGGTGGGTGCGCTTGATCTCGGTCTGGATGGCCGTCAGCAGATGGGTCTTGCCGAGGCCCGAGCCGCCGTAGATGAACAGCGGGTTGTAAGCACCGGAGGGGTTGGCCGCGACAGCCTGCGCCGCAGCAAACGCAAACTGGTTGGACGGGCCTTTGATGAAGTTCTCGAAGGTGAATTCATAGTTGCCCTGCGGGGAGGCGGGGTTCGCCTCGTACTGCTGGGCCAGCACCACTTCGTGGGGCGGTGTGCTGGGGACGACGAGGGTGATGTCCACGTCAAAGCCCAGCACTGTTTTGAAGGCCTCTTTGAGCAGGCCGAGATAACGGTCCGTCACGATCTTGCAGATGAAGTCGTTGCGCACCGAGAGGGTGATATGGCTGGAGTCCTCAAAGCTGATAGGCTCCAACCCGTCGATATAGAGATTATACGTCGGCTCCGCCATCTGCGCCTTGCAGTAGCTCTGGGCAGCCTCTAAAACGTCCTTGAAAGAATCCATAGTACATCCACTCCATTGAAGTTTTCAACAATGCTGCTGATACCAGGTTAGTATACCACAAAAATCCCCCTGCGTCTATATTATATAAGGTAATTTATAATACATAAAAAAGACATACCTGCGTCTGGGAAACGGCCTTGTGTCCAAGGCGGAGAGAAGCCACAAGATGTTGTGGATAAAAAGTTTTCCACGGGGAATGGGTGAAAAAGTTGAAAGTTTCTCCACGGAGGTTTTTCAAAAAAGTTTGAAGGAAAGCGAAAAAAATGCTTGACAGAAGGCCATAGTGTGCGATATACTGTTGAATTGCAAGCCTGTCCCCATTTTGGGACCAGAATAGACCCCATACCGGGGACGAGTTTTTACGGAGGAAATACACCATGAAGAGAACTTTTCAGCCCAAGAAGCGTCAGCGCAAGGAAGTTCATGGCTTCCTGACCCGCATGAGCACCAAGAACGGCCGCAAGGTCATCAACGCACGCCGTGCTAAGGGCCGCAAGAGCCTGACCGTCTGATCCTGAGCAGTATGCATCGGGTCCGGCGCAGAATGGAATATGCGCAAAAAGGCCGCTGATATTGGATTGGCGGTCTTATTTTTTTACCCGGCATTCGGGAAAAAGGCCGGAAAGCTGCGGTGAATAGTCGCATTGCCTAAAAAAACTGTCAAAGATTTGGCAGAGAAAACGCCCGGATGAGCTTTTCATGTCGGCGTTTTTTTGCTATACTGAACACTGAGCATTGCTTTTTTCCGGGCGGTGCTCCCACACCACCTGAAGGGAGGCGCACAGGATGCGCTATCGTCCCATCCGCCGCAACGGCGAGTTTGGCCGCGTGTATGCCCGCGGCAAGTCCTATGTCAACCAGGCGCTGGTGCTCTACGTGCTCAAAACGCGGAGCAAGCGCACCCGGGTGGGCCTGACGGCCACCAAAAAGATCGGCCACGCCGTGCAGCGCAACCGCGCCCGCCGCGTCATGAAGGCCGCCATCGACGAGCATCTCTACTACAACATCGGCGGCTACGACCTCGTTTTCGTGGCCCGGGGCATGACCCCCCGGCTCAAGAGCTGGCAGCTCAGCGCCATCGTGGCAAAGCTCTTCGCCCAGGCCGGCCTGCCGGATAAGGCAAAGCAGCCGGGCGCAAAGCCCCCTGCCACCCTGCCGCCGGTCCGGAAGCCCGAGGCGTGAGCATCTTTCAGAAAGCCCTCTGCGGGCTCATCCGGATCTACCAGAAGTTCATCAGCCCGGGGCTGGGGCGGAACTGCCGCTTTTCGCCCTCCTGCAGCCAGTACGGCATCGAGGCCATCCGCACCCACGGCTGCGTCAAAGGGCTGCTGCTGACGGCGTGGCGCATCGCCCGGTGCAATCCGCTGGGCCGCTGGGGCTACGACCCCGTACCGGAAAAGGGCCGCTGGAAAAATCCGGCCCGGCATCTCTCGGCCTCGGCTCTGTTTTCCACCAGACATGAAAAATAAGTGGAAAACCTCTTCGTTGATGCTCTTTGAAAGAGCGCTGAAGCGGGGAAGACCTCTCCGTCAATGCTCTTTGAAAAAGGGCGGCAGAGAGGAGGGAAACCTCTCCGTCACGCCTGCGGCGTGACACCTCTCCTGATAGGAGAGGCTGAGAGGAAATGCTATTATAATTGCTTCTTGTGACGTGCTGAACTGTGGGCGGCGTGTCCTACGATAAAAATAACCGTCCCGCACCACAGGCGGGGCAGAATGGACAGAGACATGAATATTTTGTACATCCTCGGTGTACCTCTCGGCTATGTGATGGAGTGGATCTACAACCTCATCCCGAACTACGGCTGGGACATCATCATCTTCACCATCGTTATCCGCCTGCTCAGCATCCCTCTGCAGCTCAACCAGCAGAAGAGCATGGCCAAGATGTCCGCTTTCCAGCCGATGATCGCCGACATCCAGAAAAAGTACAAGGACAAGCCCGAAAAGCAGCAGGAAGAGCTGATGAAGCTGCAGCAGGAGTTTGGCTATAAGCCCACCGCCGGCTGTATGCCCATGCTGGTCAACTTCCTCGTCATGTTCGGCGTCATCGAGGTCGTGTACCGCCCGCTGCAGCGCATCTTCCACATCGGCGCCGAGGCCATCACCGCCGCAGGCGATGCCATGACCGCTCTGGGCATCAGCTTCACTCAGGTGACCCGCGACACCAATATCATCGCACAGGTGCTGGCCGGTGAGTCCACCGTCACCTCTGTGTTCACCCCAGACCAGCTGAACACCATCACGGAGTTCGGCCAGCACATGGACTTCTTCGGCATCGACCTGACCCGTGTGCCGCAGTACAGCCTGGCAGCGGACAACCTGCCTCTGCTGATCTTCCCCATCCTGGCTGTCGTCACCATGTTCATCTCCACCCACATCAGCATGAAGGCCTCCGGCCAGGAGATGCAGGGCAGCATGAAGCTGACCATGTATATGATGCCTCTGATGTACGTCTTCTTCTGCTTTACCGTTCCCTGCGCATTCTCTCTGTACTACGTCATTTCCAACATCGTGATGACCGTCCAGACTCAGGTCATGCGCAAGATCTATGACCCCGAGAAGATGAAGGAACAGGTCAAGGCCGAGATCGCTTCCCGCAGGAAGGAAGAGAAGCGCGGCGTGAAGAGCACCACCATCAAGGTCCAGGACGAGAAGACCGGTGAGGTCGTGGAAAAGAACATCTCTGCCAGCGAGATGAACAAGCGCCGCCTCGAGTATGCCCGCCAGCAGGATGCTGAGCGCTACAAGGACGAGCGCACTGTCCCGCTGAGCGAGCTGCAGAACAAAAAGGAGGATTGACGGTTATGATCCGTACGCAGGAAGCGACCGGCAAGACGGTCGATGAAGCACGCACCAACGCCTGCGCTCTGCTGGGCGTGGAAAAGGACGACATCAACGTCAGCTACGAAGTGCTGGAAATGCCCCAGAAGACCGGTTTTCTGGGCCTGAAGCTCACTCCCGCCAAGGTCCGCGTCAGCGTCGAGCTGCCGGACGAGCCTGCGGCGGCTCCCGCTGCCCCCGTTGAGGAGCCCGCTCCCGTTGTGGAGGAGAAGGCTGCTCCTGTGGCGGCTGAGCCTGTCGTCGAAGAGACTGCCCCTGAAGCTCCCGCTGCTGTGGAAGAGCCTGCTGCTCCCGCCGCCGAGGGCGAAGAGGTGGAAGTCCCCATCAACATCGAGGAGAACGCCAAGGTCAAGGCCGCTGTGGACTACCTGAAGGATGTCATCGAGAAGATGGGCGTACAGGACGTCAAGTTCAGCGCTGTGCAGAAGGGTGAGGCTACCATCATCCGTCTGGACGGCGAGAAGATGGGCGCCCTCATCGGCCGCCGCGGCGAGACGATGGAGAGCCTGTCCTATCTGGCAAGCCTCGTGGCAAACCGCCTCGAGGGCGACTACATCAAGCTGGGCCTCGACGTGGCCGGCTACCGCGACAAGCGCGAGAGCGACCTGACCGCACTGGCACAGCGCATCGGTGCCAAGGTGCGCCGCACCGGCCGCAGCTTTGCCATGGAGCCCATGAACCCCTACGAGCGCCGCATCATCCACTCTGCCATCGGCAAGATGGAGGGCGTCCGCAGCGAGAGCAAGGGCGAGGGCCGTGACCGCCGTGTGGTCATCTACTCCACCGACCCCAACGCTGTGGCTGAGAGCGCAAATGCACGTCCCCGCGGACCCCGCTGCGGCCGTGACCGCAACGGCAATGGCCGCAGCGGCGGCTATCATCGCGGCGGCGAGCGCCGTGGTGACCGGAATGGCCGCGGCCCGCGCAATGGCGGCGGCCGCTCCAATGTGCCTGAGCGCACCTACACCCCGCGCGACGCCGAGAATGCTGCCCCTGTGGCACCCAAGCGCACCGAGCGTGTGGATGACTTCGCGGATCTGAGCTTCGGCAAGATCGAGCTGTAAAAGCGGAAGGATAAGACCCTCTCCCGCATGGCGGAGGCCGTGCAGGGGGAGGGTCTTTTTTGTACGAGGCACACTATAAATTTACATATCTTTTGCATGAAGATGGTTTACGAAGAAAAGCAAATCTGAAAGAATAATTTAGGAAGAAAAGTCGTTCTTATCGGAAAATTGGAGAATATGTCCAATTCCGGAAGAAGTTTTTCTCCTATTTGCACATTGTAAAACAATATCGGCAAGCCTTATACTAGAGCTACAAATGCTTCGGAGTGTATACCAAGCAAAAAAAGAGAGGAATTATTATGGAACAGAATAAGATCTCCCGCCGTAATTTCCTGCGCGTGGCCGGTGCATCGGCTACCGCCGCCGCAATGGGCGGTCTGGTCCCGGCTGCTTCCGCTGCCGGCATCAAAGACCTGTGGAGCATGGACCTGCAGATCCTTGCCACCAGCGATACCCACGGTAAGTTTGACCCCTGGGATTACGCCGCCAACAAGGCCGACGCTTCCGGCAGCGTGGCCCAGCAGGCAACTGCCATCAAGGAGAACCGCACCAAGACCACGCTGGTCGTGGATGCGGGCGACACGATTCAGGCAAACTCCGCTGAGCTGTTCCTGAACGACGATGTCCACCCCATGATCGCTGCTCAGAACGCCATCGGCTACGATGTCTACGTCACCGGCAACCATGAGTACAACTATGGCATGGCCACGCTGGAAAAGGTGCTCTCCCAGCAGAAGGCCAAGGTGCTGACCGGCAACGTCTACAGCCCCGAAGGCAAGCCTCTGGCGGACGGCTACACCATCATCAAAAAGGGCGGCGTCAAGATCGGCGTCATCGGTATGGTCACTCCCAACATCACCCGCTGGGACGCCAAGAACCTCGAGGGCTGGACTGTCACCAACCCGGTGGACGAGAGCCGCAAGATCATTGATAAGATCAAGAACGATGTGGATGTCATCATCGGCGTTATGCATATGGATATTGACAATGAGTACGGCGTCTATGGCTCCGGCGTCACCGACCTGGCAAATGCCTGCCCCGAGTTCGACGTCATCGTCGCCGCTCACGGCCACAAGAGCATCCCCAACAAGATGATCAACGGTGTGCTGGTGGTCGAGAACAAGAATGCCGGTGCCACCGTCTCCGACATCCACGTCTATCTCGAGCGCGGCCTGAACGGCAAGTGGAAGGTGAAGGACCGCACCTCTGAGAACCTGATCATCAAGGACTACGCTCCCGACCCCGAGCTGACCGCTCTGCTGGCAGAGTACGACCAGCGCGCTAAGGACGACGCCGTGACCCCCATCGGCCAGCTGGTCGGCGGTGATCTGGCCCCCGAAAACGAGATCGACTGCCTGCCCCAGCCCATGGTGCAGGATACCGCTCTGCTGGACTTCATCAACGAGGTACAGATGTACTACACCGACGCTCGGGTGTCCGCAACGGCTCTGACCTCCATGACCTCCCAGATGCGCGAGGGTACCATCCGCAAGTGCGACATGGCAAGCATCTACACCTACCAGAACACCCTGTACAAGCTGCAGATGAACGGCTGGCAGCTGCGTCAGTTCATGGAGTGGTCTGCTGCCTTCTTCAAGACCTGGGAGCCGGGCGATGTGACCATCGCATTCGACTCTTCTGTCCGCTACTACCTGTACGATGCCTTTGCGGGCGTCAAGTATGACCTCGACATCTCCAAGCAGCCCGGCAACCGCATCCAGAACCTGACCTGGATGGATGGCCGTCCGGTGGAGGACGATGACAGCTTCGTGGTGGCCGTCAACAACTACCGTGCCACCACCCAGCTGCTGGCTTATGCCGACATCTTTAAGGAGGGCGACGAGCTGCCCAAGCTGCTGGAGATCGACGTGCGCGGCGATGTGGGCGGCATCCGCGAACTGCTGGGCGAGTACATCCGCACCGTCAAGGGCGGCACCATCGAGCCGCACGTGGACAACAACTGGAAGCTCGTGGGCAACAACTGGAAGGCCGCTGACCACGAGAAGGCCGTCAAGCTGCTGCGCGAGGGCAAGCTGGCCCTGTCGGAGAACGCCGACAGCCGCACCCTGCCCGGCAAGGCCATCACTACGGCCGATATTGCCGCATTCTGATTTTTCTTTCACACGCAGCGGGGTGTGCAGTCTTTCTGGGGCTGCACACCCTTTTTTTTGCGCAATAAAGTGAAGGATCAATGCGGACTCTCCGGCGGTGTGCCGCTTTTTTGCGCAGCATATTTCTTTTTTTGGCGGTTCGTGGTAGAATATACTGTATTCATCTGCGCATAAGGAGGGGAGAAGATGCAGCATTCGACCATTGCGGCCATTGCTACCGCTCCGGGTGCGGGCGGCATCGCCATCGTGCGGCTGTCCGGCCCGGAAAGCTATGAAGTGGCATCGAAGGTGTTCCGTCCGGCCAACTCAGCCAAAAAGGTCGCGGACGCCAAAGGCTATACGGCCATGTTCGGTGCGTTCGTGGAAGGGGAAGAGGCTTTCGATGAGGGCGTGGCGCTTTTTTTCCGCGCGCCCCACAGCTACACCGGCGAGGATGTGGTGGAGCTTTCCTGCCACGGCGGCAGTGCAGTCGCCCGGCGGCTGGTGGAAGCCTGCATTGCGGCGGGGGCGTCGCCTGCCGCTCCCGGCGAGTACACCCGCCGCGCTTTCCTGAACGGCAAGCTCAGTCTGACCCAGGCCGAAGCCGTCATGGACATCATCTCCGCCGATGGCCGACAGGGGGCCGCGCTGGCAAACGCCTCCCTGAACGGTGCGCTGGCCCGGAAGATAGCGGCCCAGAAAGATGCTCTGACGGCCTTGCAGGCCCACCTGGCCGCTTGGGTGGATTTCCCTGAGGAAGATGTCCCGGAACTGAGCCAAAGCCATCTCTGCGACGTTTTAGGCGGGGTAGAGCAGGAGCTGGACGCCCTCATCCAGAGCTACGATGCGGGCGCTGTCCTCCGCGAGGGCGTGGACTGCGCCATCGTGGGCAAGCCCAATGCGGGTAAATCCACCCTGCTCAACCTGCTGGCCGGATTCGACCGGGCCATCGTCACGCCGGTGGCCGGAACCACCCGCGATGTGGTGGAGCAGGCTGTTCAGCTGGGCGACGTCCGGCTGAACCTCTTCGATACCGCCGGTCTGCGTCAGACGGAGGACGAGATCGAAGCCGAAGGCATCCGCCGCAGCTGGAAGAAGCTGGACGAGGCGGGGCTTATCCTCGCCGTCTTCGACGGCTCGGAGCGCCCGACCCGGGAGGACCTGGAGCTGGCTCAGCGCTGCGCGGGTCGTCCGGCCATCGCGCTGGTCAACAAAGAGGACAAGCCCACCCGGTTCGACGCCGAGCTCATCGCGCCCTATTTTGCGATGGTGCTGCCGGTCTGCTGTCAGGAAGAAGGGGCGCGGAAGGTCATCGCGGCGGCGGTAGCCCGCCTGCTGGGGACCAACCAAATCGACCCCCACGCCGCCAGCCTCTCGGGACAGCGGCAGCTTTCCGCTGCCACCCGCGCCCGGGATGCCGTGGCCGGAGCGCTGGACGCTGCGCAGGGGCTCGGGTTGGACGCTGTGTCGGTCTGCGTGGACGACGCGTTGGATGCACTTTGCGAGCTGACAGGGGAGAACGCCTCGGAGGCGGTCATTAACGAAGTATTTGAAAAATTCTGCGTGGGGAAGTAAGGACAGTATCGTTGCGCGCCTGTGCGCGGGGCAAAACGCTTTTATATTAAGGCTAATGTTCTCTTTTGATGTCAAAAGAGAACCAGAAAACCACCAGCGATTTCGACGCGCTGGATCCACGAGAAAGGGGCTGCTCGCCCCTTTCAGACCCCAAAGGAGAAGTCGAAACGGAAAAAAGCTAGCCGCTTCGCTAAACGCTTTTTTCTCGTTTCTCCGTTTTACGGCTTCGCCGAAGATTTTATGTTGCAAATAGAGGAAAGTATGAACCATTTAGGAGACTACGACGTTATCGTCATCGGTGCCGGCCATGCGGGCATTGAGGCGGCCCATGCTGCCGCGATGCTGGGCGCAAAGACGGCGGTGTTCACGATGAGCTTGGACGCCATCGGCAATATGCCCTGCAACCCCAGCATCGGCGGAACGGCAAAAGGCACGTTGGTACGCGAATTGGATGCGCTTGGCGGCGTGATGGGCCTTGCGGCAGATGCCACCTATTTACAGAGCCGGATGCTCAACAAGGGCAAAGGCCCCGCTGTCCACGCTCTGCGCGTCCAGACCGACCGCAAGCGCTATCATGAATATATGAAGCACGCCCTTGAGCTGACGCCGGGGCTGGCCATCCATCAGGCGGAAATCGTTTCCATCGAGGTGGAGGACGGCCATGTGAAGGGCGTCGTCACCCAGCTGAACGGGGAGTATGGCGCAAAGTGCGTGGTCATCGCCACCGGCACCAACCTCGGCGGAAAAATTTTCGTGGGCGATGCATGGTACGCCTCCGGCCCCGACGGGATGCACGCGGCCAACGCCCTCACCGAGAGTCTGAAAGCCGCCGGTCTGCCGCTGCGCCGCTTCAAGACCGGTACGCCTGCCCGGGTGCATCGGCGGAGCATCGACTTCTCTAAGCTGGAATGCCAGCCCGGCGACCCGGACAATGAGCTTCAGCCCTTCAGCTTCATGACCGATGAACCTATGCACAACAAGGTGGAGTGCTGGATCGCCTACACCAACCCTGAGACGCACAAAATCATTCTGGACAATATCCAGCGCAGCCCGCTCTACGGCGGCATGATCGAGGGCGTCGGCCCGCGCTACTGCCCGTCGATCGAGGACAAGGTAGTGCGGTTTGCAGGGAAGGACCGGCATCCCATCTTCGTGGAGCCCTGCGGCGAGAACACCGAGGAAATGTATCTGCAGGGTGCGTCCAGCAGTCTGCCGGAGGATGTGCAGAATGCATTCTACCGGAGCATCAAGGGCTTCGAGAATATTGAAATCATGCGCCCGGCCTACGCCATCGAGTACGACTGCGTAGACCCCACCAGCCTCGAAGCCACGCTGGAAAGCAAGGTGGTGCGGGGCCTCTACGGCGCGGGACAGTTCAACGGCACCTCGGGCTACGAGGAAGCCGCCGCGCAGGGCCTGCTGGCCGGTCTGAACGCTGCCCGGAACGCATTGGGCGAAAGCCAGCTCATCCTGCCCAGGCAGTCGAGCTATCTCGGCACACTGGTGGATGACCTTGTGACCAAGGGTGTCATGGACCCCTACCGGATGATGACCAGCCGCAGCGAGTACCGCCTGACCCTCCGTCAGGACAACGCCGACACCCGGTTGACGCCCATCGGCAGGGAATACGGCCTCGTGCAGGACGACCGCTGGACAAAGTACCAGCAGACGCAGGCTGTGCTGGACGCAGAGCGCCGCCGTCTGCATGACGCCCATCTGCGCACGGCGGACCTGCGCGCCGCGATGGAAACAGCGGGCCTCGCCCCGGCCGCAGAGGGCGGCATTGCCGAAGAGCTGCTGCGCCGGCCGGAGATCGACTATCCGCTCATCGCGGGCATGATCGGCTGGGGTGAGGGCATCACGCCCATGCTGGCTGAGCGTCTGGAAACTGAGATCAAGTACGCGGGTTACATTGCCCGGCAGGACCGGATGATACATGAGGTGGCCCGCCACGAGAAGACCCTCATCCCGGAGGATTTCTCTTACACAGAGCTCACCGGCCTGACGCTGGAAGCCCGCGAGAAGCTGGCCCGCATCCGCCCGAAAAACTTGGGGCAGGCGGGACGCATTCCCGGCGTGTCGCCGTCGGATGTGGCACAGCTGAGTATTGCGCTGGCGGCAAATAAATCGAAAGCGTAATAGCTGATGCAAAACAGGGTGTGCGAAAAAGGAAAACGACATTGCGCGCCTGTGGCGCGGGGGTAGAGCGCGGTTACGCGAGGTTAAGTTCTCTTTTGCGTGCCAAAAGAGAACCAGAAAAGCACCCGCTACTTTCGAGGCGCGGGAGGCACGAATCAAGGGCTGCTCGCCCTTGATAATCCCGAAGGGGTTGTCGAAACGGAAAAAAGCTAGCCGCTTCGCTAAGACGGGTTGCGGCTCCCAGCGTCTGCTTCGCTGCCGCTCGCATCCTGCTGGCCGCGGCCCCAACAGCTCCTCCCTGTTTCCGCCACTGGCGGCGGTCGTCGC
>ERZ791846.726-NODE-726-length-14002-cov-36.3562_pt1 | contig 14002 bp, 17 predicted proteins | sample MGYA00510289_ERZ791846 | MGnify/ENA primary metagenome ERZ791846 (study PRJEB30046, sample SAMN00715274) | human gut metagenome | study: EMG produced TPA metagenomics assembly of the A metagenome-wide association study of gut microbiota in type 2... | reverse complement strand
GTTTGATTGAACGAAAACGTCGAGGGCAAGGAAAGCCATGTTTGGTGTATGTGAAGAACTTTTCGGCAGAATCGTCAAAATCAATATTCCAGAATCGTGATTTTCACGATTCTGGAGGCTTCAAAAACGCAAGTCAAGACCCTTCAAAATCACGATGTAATAAGACTAAAGAGAATGATACTGAAATGTGACCCCGGAACAGCTTGCCGCCCTGCTGCGGCAGTCGGCAACCGCCACCCCGAACCCGGCTGCGCTGTCTGCCGTGGGTGCAACTTTCGAGAAGGAGGTCGATGCAGATGAAGATTAAGAAACTGGGTGCGCTGCTGGTATCGGCGGCACTGTGCGCTGGCATGGCGGCTCCCACCTTTGCCTTTGAGGGCGAAGCCGCCCCAGTGGAACAGCCTGTTCTACCGGAAGTGGTGGAGGAGGATGTTGTCACCGTCACGGACGAAACCTCTGGTGCCCTGACCCCGGAGGGCAACCTGACGCTGGTGGACGATTACCACACCGACTATTCCGATGGCAGCGGACAGCAGTTCATTACGCTGGTGTCGAAGTCGGGCAACACGTTCTATCTGGTCATCGACCGCAATGCCAAGGGACAGCAGACCGTCCACTTTATGAACCTTGTGGACGAAGCCGACCTGCTGGCGCTGATGGAAGAAGATGCCGCCGATGCCTACACCGCTGAAAAAGAAGCGGCGGCGCAGGCGGAACAGGATAAGCTGAAAGCCGAGGATGAAGCCAAGAAAGCCGCAGAAGAAGCGGCGGCATCCGGCGAGGAACAGCCCAAGGAAAACAAGGTCACAAAGATTGCATCTGGCTTTCTGGGCGTAGTCGTGCTGATTGCGCTGGCGGCAGGCGGCGGCTTCTACTTCTTTGTCCAGCAGAAAAATAGGAAACAGGCCGAAAAAGAAGCCCTTGACCCTGATGCAAATTACACCGAGGACAAGGGCGACTTTGAGATTCCCACCGAGGATGAGCCGGCGGACACCGGCGAGGAGGATACCGAACCCATCTAAAAGAAAGGCGGCGTTACGCCGCCTACATATCATGTTATGCTAAATGTGTCATTTTGCACAAACACATATTTGTATTTTCTCACAAGAGCATTATGAAAACACTGGTAGTATAGCGACTTTCATGGTATACTCAACTAAATCGTAGTCGTTACTAATCAGAGAAACGCATTAAAAACAAGTTGTACGTAGCCATTCTATAATCAGTGGAGGATTAACACATGAAAAAATTTTCTCGCAAAGATTTTTTGAAGTTAACCAGCACCTCTGCAACAGTCTTAATTCTTAATTCTTAATCATCTATTACCGACATCTTTTGCCAGCTCTCCCAAAATTGAGACTCTTTCGGATACAGCTTTAAGCAACTTATATGAAGAACGTGCTCAGTTAATCTGTTTAGGAAAGTTTGACGAACTTGCCACAATTGATAAACAGTTAAAAAATATGGGCGTTGAATTTTTAAGTTCTGAAGATGTTGCAAAAAAAAAAAAAAAATTTGCAATGTCCAGTAAAGTAGCCCGTGTTTCAAAACCAACATCTGCCAATGTTACTTGGACATCCAAAAGAGTAAACTATACATATAACGGTGTGACTTATGAAATTCAAACGCTCACCGCTCAGCCCAAGAATGACAAATCCAAATTATACTTACAAGGAGATCGAGCTATATCTTCTACCTACAAATTGGGCTGCTGGTGGAATGAATGCGATTAAAGTGATTGCTGAAGCCTACATAAGTAGCAAAATATCAAAGACACAACAGCTCTTGTTGACTTTTTACGATATTATCAGTTCGGTTGCAACGGGCATCAAAAAAGAAACTGTTTTGTCGGCAGTTGCTGTTATGTATACGCACTCTAGCACATCAACAGTTTCTTTTAAATATGTAAAAGTTAAAGGTCAGTCTGACAGCGAGCAGGATTTGTGTTATGTTTCAACTATGTGTACGAGTGTGTTTGCAACGCAATCGTCAAAGCTTGCTACAGAAAATGGCACGGCAATTTCCTCTGTGCAACAGTGGCAGAAGACCATTGTTAGTAAACCAGCTGGATATGATAGTGATTTGAACGCAGTGAAATCCTTTGCCGGAACTTCTACTCAAAGAAATGCTTTCGTTTGGGCTATTGATGTCACTGGCATAGAAAATAAAACTGTATTTAGTATTTCACCGCTTGCGCCACAAACCCCCTGTACAGGTGTCATAATTATATATCGGAGGTATATCGCACATGAACTATAAAACGGGAAGGCTTGTAGGGCAAATATTGTTTCTTATAAGCATTTGCCTACTATGTATCGCTGTTTTCTTTAATCTTACTGGAATAATAGTTCCTATATTAATTATAACTGGCGTGATAACCGCTCTGGCGGGATTAATTGTTTATTTCCTGTTTTGGAGATGCCCTTATTGCCACAAAAATCTTCCAACAAAATCAATGTACGACATTAACTACTGTCCCAATTGCGGAAAGAAGATCATCTAAACTATCGAAGTCCATTCGCTAGGCATTGCCTTGTTGAATGGACTTTTTATTTTCCATAAGACCGAACAAACATCAATCAAGCGTAACATTTGGAAATAGATTGGAGGGAACGCTTATTTCAAAATTAGTTTATGTGAAGCTTCACATAAACAAGTTTATGCTTCGTCATACATTATGAGGCGTAACCGCCTCAAACACCTCACTTTCTTATAAAATTTTGAGAATAACTTCACATAATACACTGCTTCTTTTGTTAGAGTTAGATTGTAACTTTACCACCTACTTCACTGCGAGGAGTACATTATGGAAGTAAAAACAACAGTATTAACAACGGAATTATATCCGCTGATTTCTGCACTGAAAAATGAAATGCAGAAAAAGGTTACAGTCCCTCAAGCATGAGAGGGTTGGAAAATGTTTGGGATGCGTTGCTTAGATACGCATCCACGGCTCCAGCCACATCATTTGATGAAAAATTCCGTCAAGGATTCTTACAGGAGGAATACGGCTTTCGTATGGATTTGGAGTACACCATGTACAGCGCCAGCCGTGCGCTTGAGTTACTGAAAAATTACATTGAGTTTGGTGTAGTCACCGGTATGCCTAAAAAGCAGCGACATGAGTTTTCCGATGGTTACCACCCACTCATGACAGCTTTTGCCGATAGCGAGGCTCGCAGAGGGCTTGCAGAGATTCTATGAAAAGTTTATGGTCACGACTATACCGCCTGTATCTGTTTTTTACCGATAAAGGTGCTGTCACTTTTGAAATGGTAACCCGTGACATGATAAACGATTTCATAAAATATCTGGCACCATACTCGACAACCTATGTTTCTGAAAACCTGAGGATGCTCAGACGTCTTTCCCTATATGCGTTCCAAAATGGCTATCATGCAGAAGATTTATCAGGCTGTGTTCCGAGTGTTAAAAACAGCCGCCAGCAGAGACTGCCCGCTGTATTTAGTGAAGATGAAGTTGAAAAAATTTTATCTTCATTTGACAGGGAAAATCCCATTGACAAACGAAACTATGCCATTTTTCTGCTTGCTGCAAGAATGGGGATTCGTTCCTGTGATATAAAGGCTCTTGAATTCAGTTTTATTAACTGGACGGAAAAGATTATTTCTTTTACACAGAAGAAAACTCAAAAATATTTAATCTTGCCGTTGCCTGATGATGTAGGCTGGGCGATTATTGACTACCTTAAAAACGGACGCCCGATTTCTGACAGTAAATATATTTTTATCCAGCATACCCCACCCTATGGGCAATACTCGGATTTAAGAAATGTACTTGTCAAACAGATGCGTAAAGCCGGGATAGAAACACCCGCCAACAAAAGGATTGGGATGCATTGTTTCAGGCACAGTCTGGCTACTACAATGCTGGAAAACGGAGTACCGCTTCCTGTCATTTCACAAACACTGGGACATGCAGATATAAGCAGCACAGAAGTATATCTTCGGATCAATATCAGCCAGTTAAGGCTTTGTGCATTGGAGGTGGAATAATGAGCCGGACATACAAGCCGTTCAGTGGACCATTCGCTCCTATGCTGACAGAATTTTTAGCACAAAAACGTGCAGTCGGACATCAATATCTGGCTGGTTATTGGGTCTTTCGCAAATTTGACACTTTTTCCATGAATTATGAGGTGACTGACTATGCCCTGACAAAAGAAATCGTCGAAGCATGGGGAGCAAAACAGCCTAACGAAAGTGACGTTTACTGGACGAGCCGCATTCTTTATTTACAGCAGTTTGCTTCATTTTTAATAGGACAGGGATATAGCGGCTATATTACAAAAATCTACAAACCCAGCCGTTCCCAGTTTAAGGCATACGTTTTTACACATGAGGAAATGAAAAATATTTTTGCTGCTGCGGATGCTATGGATTTTTCCCCGTGTTCTCCTTACAAACATCTGTCCTTTCCTTTACTCTACAGAATGCTGTATGGATGTGGTTTCCGTATTTCGGAACTATTAAATTTAAAACTCTCTGATGTAGATACGGAAAAGGGCTGGGTTCATGTCCTCCACGCTAAAAATGATAATGAACGATTTGTCCCTATGGCGGATTCTCTGAACCAACGCTATAAAGCATATATCTCGGCTGTCTATAAGGGGCACAGCCCGGATTATCCCCTTTTTTTTTTCAAAAAAGATGGCAGTAAATATACCGTAAGCAACATCGAGAAACACTTTCGTGAAATGCTCTGGTTTGCTGGGATACCATACCGGGGGCAGAAAAACGGGCCGAGAGTTCATGATATTCGTCATACTTTTATCTGTCACCGGCTGAATACTTGGGCGTGTGAAAAAGCTGACCTGCTGACGTTTCTGCCTATTCTTTCAAAGTATGTTGGGCATACAGGTGTTCCCTCTACGCAGTGGTATTTGAAGCTCACTGCGGAGGCTTTCCCTGATGTTCTCGAAGCAATGGAACAGTTGACTGGACAGGTATTCCCCGTGGTTGGAGGTGTCGATTATGAATAAAAACGGCAAAAAAGATTTCGCTTACCACTTGTCGAGGTTCCTGTCCGTCTATCTTCCCGGCCAGAGAAATGTCAGCGAGAATACAGCGCTTTCATACAAAGACACCTTCAAACTGATCCTACTGTTTGCGAAGGATGAGAAGCAGTTGCTATCTAATCAGCTTTCAATCAGTGATCTAACACGCCTATTTTTTGAAGAATTTATCCAATGGCTGAAATCCTGCCGGAAATGCGGCATTTCTACTTGCAACCAGCGATTAGGGGCAATTCACGCCTTTTTATCTACCTCCAATACGAGATGCCGGAAGCTGCGGCACAGTGTCAGGAAGTGTTGGCAATTAGGACGGCAAAAGCACCTGAAGGGCAGCTTAATTATCTGACCGTAGAAGGCATTGCTACGTTATTGGCCCAGCCGGACATATCTACCAAAGCAGGGAGGCGTGATGCTGCCCTGTTAAGCCTGCTATATGATTCTGGCGCCAGAGTGCAGGAGCTTGTTGACCTGACCATAGGGGATGTTCGTTTTATTTCTCCTGCAACGATCAAACTGACCGGAAAAGGGAGAAAAACACGGATTGTCCCGCTGTTGTCTGGCCCGGAAAGCCTGTTAAGGGTATATATGAAGGATTACAATCTGGAACAGGTTCCCAGCACACACCCGTTGTTTTGCAACAGAAGCGGCACAAAATTCACACGAGCCGGTATTGCCTACACTCTGAAAAAATATGCGGATATGGCACGCAACACATCTCCGAATTTGATACCAGAAACGGTAACACCCCACTGTCTGCGCCACTCAAAGGCAATGCACCTACTTCAAGCCAACGTAAACCTAATTTATATCCGAGATTTACTCGGACACAGTGAAATCAAGACCACTGAGATCTACGCAAGAGCCGATACCTCATTAAAACGTCAGGCTTTAGAAAAGGCCAGCCCAGTCAACCAACAGATACAATATCCAGCATGGACAGACGATGATGATTTAATGAACTGGCTCAATTCTTTTGGTAAATGATAACCATGTCAGCAACTTACATAGTCCTCCGGCGAAGATGCCGTGGGATTATGTAAAGTTGCAGAAAGGAGAATCTATTGAAATCAACAGAAAAAGAACAAAACTTTTCATTTTCTGCTACTAAACATAATCTAGTTGTAGCAGAAAAGCCATCGGTTGCCATGTCCTATGCCAAAGTTCTCGGTGCCACCAACCGGCAGGACGGCTACCTTGAAGGGAACGGCTATCTTGTCAGCTGGTGCGTTGGTCATCTGGTGGAACTGGCACCGCCCAATGTTTATGATGCCAAATACGTCAAGTGGAGCATTGCAGATTTGCCCATCCTACCGCAGAAGTGGCAGTATCTGGTGTCTGCCGGTACCAAAAAACAGTTCAGCATCCTGCAAAAGCTGATGCACCGCCCGGATGTGGATAGCGTGATCTGTGCTACGGATGCAGGATAGTGCGGTTGGGTGACTCAAGAGAAAGAAAAAAGAGACCTCATCTCGTCAAAAAACTAAATCATAAAAGCATCAAAGAGGGCATTCAAATGAAACAAAATCGAATTTTTGACCAGAATAGTTCTCAAAAAGCACGTTCTTGGCACTATAATATGGACACCAACCGAGCGGAAGCCCAGTTCGCTGATGGCTCTGCCATTGCCATTGACTGCCTTGCCATCGAGGACGAATACGGCAATACCCCGGCACAGCGAGCTGAACTTGATTGGCTACTATACAACAAGCCCTTGGAGTGCGTCCAGCTTGTGCTGAGTGGTGAGATTGAGCATTATCTCTCACTTGGCTGTGACCATGGCAAACTGAAAGACTAACCTCTAAATAGGCCAAACAACCCGCTACTTGCAGTCGCTGCAAATGGCGGGTTGTTTGCTTATTTTAAGTTTTTCCTTTGCTCATAGTAGTGCAAAATCAATGTAGTGCAAAATCAATGGCCCAACGGTCAAAGAAATCACAAATATCAGGCAAATCTACTGGTTTCTTATAAATGTCATTCTAAAATTCAATGGATTTTGCTATTTCTAGCACTTGTTTTTTCGACACGAAAGTCGATTTAACCCTATATTTTATGTATCTCTCGATGATTTCAAGTTTGCCATTTTGGGGGCTTGATTATTGAGAAAATTCTAAATTCCAAAAAGGTCTATCATTTTCATCAATCGCATCGTTATTGAGAATAAGCACTGCACCACCACTTAACAGAGGAGGCAGCTGTAAATAGCTTATATTATTTATTGAGAAAATGAAACGCTATTGCAACAGTTGAATACTGTATATTTTATCAAATTGATACGGATCTGATAGCAACACCTTACCGTTTGATATCACAAGAATGCTTTCGCCTTCTTTAAGATACGACAACTGAAGATTTCCTTTCAAGTAGTTTGATACGCCATAAATTATATAATTGTCATCCGTATCATATAATTGATTTTTTGCAGTCGCATAAATACAATTGTTCTTCAGGTCAACTTCTTCAATTATAAGTTCCGATTTTTTTCTTCCGAATGTATTCGATTGAAATAGAATGCAGAGAACCACTGCCACAAATGCTATGCCAACCATAATCTTCCGTTTGCATTTCATTTTATCAACCTCTGTATGAAAGGAACAGCGTATAAAGCGATTGTGTTATTCTCAATGCCCCTGTATAAGAAGTTGGATATGAAGAACCATCAATTGTGCTTCCATCTTTATGGATTCCGATAGCTACATACCCAGCTCCAGAAATATATTCTACAAGAGGACCACCACTAAAGCCACCTGTCAAATCCCAATCGCCCTTGAGATATTTTGAAGTCTGACTTCTAATATACCCAGAAGATTTACACATCCGATATCTCGCATCGGCACCATTTATTTGGCTCGGATAGCCATAAGCATACACCAACTGTGATGATGAATAATTGCTAGACTGCCAATGTAACCCAAGCCATCCCGTTTTCGTTCCTAAATTATTCTTGAGCGTAATAATCGCCCAATCCTCCGAACTTGTTCCAGCAAGATAAGAATCACTAACAATCATCGAACTTGCCGATACATTTTCGCTTCCAAAAGGTTTACTATTATCAGATCGAGCAGGTGCGACATTTACCGACTTAACGTAGGCTTTTTCCTTTATACTGTATAGATTATGTGCTGCTGTTGCAAGTGCATTAGGCCCAATCATAAATCCAGAACCATAATTTGTCCCTCCATTATTGGTCGTTATCTGTAGGCATACCGTACTACAATATGGTGTTGCCGTTGGATTATCAACAACAGTGATATCATTGCTTCCGATAATCGCATACAGATCGGATAGATCAATATCCGAAATCTTTCCATTTGGAAAATAGCCTGCAGTTGTCTCTCCATCCGTGAAGGAATTGGTTTCAACTATAATTTCCTCTATAGATTCTTCTTTTGTATCAAAATCGTATCTATGGTATCTCTCGATATGAGATTTGCTTCCATCACTTTGATTATCTGCAAAAGCAGTCAGCCCAGAGTTAAGCTCCATTGAAGAAAGAGCCACAATCCCACTTGCTTTCAAAAAAATTCTACGAGATATTTTTTCACTAGCTATTTTAATTTTCCTTCTTTACTTTTAGAGTATACACAAGATTTCTTATACATCAGTTGCTCTGCATTGGAAACACCTCCGTAAAATTTTTCATACGTTAGAGCCATCCTTATTTTAGATTTCAACTTTTACTTTCGCAAAAAAATAAATACCACTGATTTTTTATCCAATAGCCGTGCTAAGATTTATCTCTATGGGATTCAACACATGCGTCTGCTGGCACAACCAAGCCCAATTGTTCACTGTAGTAGTAAACAAGTCGTCATAGTTGTTGTCATATGCAAAATCAAATGTGTCATGAACGGTAATCAAGTAATACATTATAGAATTACCAATCATGAAGCCTGTTCCAGAGGTGCTTACCCTATGCAATGCATAGAATAAATCTGCATTATCAGACTTTTGAATTGTAAAAGACCAACTTCCTCCACTAAAATCTTTCAAGCCACTATTAAGTACTTTGTTTTTATAATTATTAAAAACTGTTGTCGTGTTTAACTTGTCAAGCAATGGCGTCGAAGAATCCGTCACACTCTCAGAATAGTCAATATTATATACAGAGAATTCAACCATAAGAGCCGCACATTCATATCCCTTATCCCGTGCAATTTGCGCAGCTGCCAACCATGCAAGCTGTGTATTATTTAACAAATTTCCAGATGCACGTGTTTGATCTTCATCTTTCATCTTATCGATAAACTTATTTAATTCATCTATCGACATTCCCGAAAAATCAACATGATACTTATCATTCATGCTTTGAATAACAGGATTGCTAGCTTTACGGCTGCTTATGTTAGCAGCATAAGACACAGTATTTATCGAAAACAAAAAACACACTGAAAGAATTAATGATACGAACCTCTTCATAACGAACCTCCTTAAATTCTGTACTCTACTATATAAATTGTGTGCTTCTCATCATCCCAGACAACGAGACTAAAATTCACATCTTCAGAATGTAAAAGCAATGTATTCATTTCGGCTTCCGAGCGTAGTTCCTTATGCTGACTATTATCATAAAGAAAAAAATTTCCACTTGCAATTTCAGGAATCACAAAATCTAATCCAAAATATGACGACACATTTTTTAATATAGAAGATATGGTTGGAGAATCATTAATTTTCTCCCATGAATCGAGTTGATGAATAATTTTGGCTGCATCCACATCGTAGTATACCGCTAACATTATCCCATCATTTTGCAATCCGCCATAAGCCTCATATATCAACGATTCAGAGTATGTTGCTTTTCCAATTTTGAATTGTTTCAAATAATCTCGTTTTTCATATTTGCTTTTTCTTCCAAGCATAAAGCCCAAAAGCAAGCACAGTGCGACTATAGCTAGGTATCGGATAACTCGCGTTGGTCTCGCCTTTATAATTACCTCACACCTTTCTAACTTGCTGAAATATATAACAAACTCCACTTATCTACTGGTACTTCCGGTAATGGTTTCGCTCCGTCCATCGGAATAGCTAAAGGTCGCAGAATACTCAAGCCTATAAGATTTTCCGGGCTTAGTGTTAAAGCTACTGCTCACCATGCAGGTTGAGGTCGTGCTGCTGTTTGAGCAGCTACTTACTTTTTGCCATGTTCCAATTGTCCCCTTTTCATAGAGAACGCCTGAAACGCTGATTTTCTTTACTCCAGTTCGAGTCTGGGCATCAACCTGATAGTATGTTTGGTAAATAGATCCGTTGACCGTACTATCGCCTACATACCGTTCAGACTTTTCAGCGGCCATTGCGGTGCAGGCAAAGCTCAAGAGAATCACCGCTGAAACAACAATGGACAACAAACGCTTTTTCGACATAGACATACACCTCCGTTTTTTTGCTCCCATCAAGAGCCTTTGTATAATCAACGCAATTCGCATTCGCTTCGTTTCAATTTTCAGGAGAAAATTTTTCAAATTTTCCATCTTTGTAAGTTCAGACAAAAAGAAAGCCAGACATTTGTGAACTCTCACAAGTGTCCAGCTTTCTTAACGGATACCTTCCGCAATTTTCATAATCTCATCGTATGGAATGTTTCCCATAACGGTATGTGTAATCCCCCGATGTTCCCAACTTAGAGTATAAACATTCTTTCCATGTTCATCCGTACTGGTTCCAAGTACACCATCTGCTTCTCCGACCTTTACGGTTTCGTACACTGTATGCTCATTATCAAACAGGGACTGCTGCCCTGGCTGGATAATTGAGCAACGGACTGTGTAGCTTTCCTCTGTTTCTTTTGACGAGTAAACATGTAAAAAGTTTTCTGCTCGCTCAAATTTCTGCACATCGTCCATTTCAAAGCCGTTCGGCACATAATGGTCGCTGTATCCATCCGGGAGCCACTCCAGCGGTTCGCCATCCACCTGATAAGTCAGCTGCATCTCAATGGGCAGAAATTTTTGAATCATCGTATAGACTGCCCTGCGGAAATCAGCGCTGACCGCAAGAGCACCAACCGTCAGCATTACGAGTGTCAATGCCGCAATTAGTACTCGTTTCAACACTGGGTGGTGCTTTTTCTTCTTTAAGGCCTCTGTCATTCGTTCGTCCCATTGGGACGTATCTGGGTAGATTTCCTCAAACTGCTTTGGCGTTGGAAGCGAATCCAGTTCTCTTTGCGCATCTGCACGAAGTGCCATCATCAAAGCCGCATCAAATGAAATGTCTGTCCGCTCACTCATGGCTGTTCATCTCCTTCCATAATAGTTTTCGTCCTCGAAAGAGCCGTGTTCGTACCACTTCATCCGTTAATCCCAGCGATTTTGCAATCTCACGGTTTGTATATCCCATTGCCAAAAGGCGTAGCGGATCACGGTACATCGGTTTCATTTGGCCAATCAGTTCTGTTAGACGTTCAATATTATCGGTGCTAACTGCTGCATCATCCGGCACCGGAGCGGCATCTGGTTCGTTTGGGACATCTTCCAGCAATTCTTCTCGTTGTTTGCGAAGCATATCATATGCACGGCTTCTACTACAACTAACGAGATAAGCAGCGAGTTCGTGACAGTTTTCTCGATGAATTTTAGAAAAATTTTTTGCAACGTACAAAAATACCTCTTGTAGCACATCCTCTGCCAGATACGAATCATCCATGATTTTGTAAGCGGTATGGTAAACCAGCCGTTTGTATGTATTGTACACCTCGGTAAAATCTTCTTCAAAGTTTCGATCATCAAGCACACTTAGATATAACGCAAGCAACGCAGTCACCTCTATTCACATTGATTGTGTGTAGTGTACCACGAACCAATAAAAATGTCGAATACAACCAACTTTTGAAAAGGAGCGTGATGCCATTGACCCAACCGAAAACCGATCTCGCCTATCTCCGCAGCGAGAAAGCCAAAGCAGAACAGCAGCTGCGCTACTACCAGCACCGGGAGAAAATTCTGGAACACCAGATACCGGAGCTGACCCGCAAGGCCCGTGTGCATCGGCTGTGTACCCGTGCCGGAATGCTGGAAAGTTTTCTGATTGCGCCGGAAGAACTCACCAACGATCAGGTGATGGAGCTGCTGAAAATTGCGTTCCGTCAGCCGGAAGTTGCGCTGGCTCTTGCAAAGATGATTCACGACCTGCACGAAAGCCGCAGCGTTCCGCACCCTTTAGAATAAAGGGCGCAATTATACACCGTTCCGGTGAAATTGCGGTCTTGCAGACGGCTCGATGAAATCGAAGCTGGCGTTTGTGCGCCAGCCCGATTCCATCCCAAGGAAAACTGCATTTTCCTTGCGCTGCTTTGCAGCTATCCTTTTGCGGCTCCCGCCTGAGATCGAAGCGCATGGCACTCCGTTCTAAGGCGGCGAGCAAAACCGAATACAATTCCAGACCGTTCACCAAGAGCAATCTTGCTGGGCGGTCTTTTTGTTTGGGGGTGATGCCTATTCCGTGTCCGCATTTCAAAATTACCATCGTCAAGCGCAGCCAAGGGCAGTCCGCTGTTGCCGGGGCCGCTTACCAAAGCGGCGAACGGCTGTTCAGCGAGTACGACCAGAGAACAAAATTCTACAACAAGAAGAAAGAGCTTGTCCACGCTGAGATCATGCTGCCATCCTATGCGCCGCCCGGATATGCAGACCGGGCGACCCTCTGGAACGCCGTAGAAGCTGTGGAGAACCAGTGGAACTCCCAGCTTGCCCGGCGCATCGTGCTGGCGTTCCCGGTGGAGGTGCCGAAGGAGCAGTATTTGTCCATGATAAAAGAATTTTGTCAGGAGCAGTTTGTTTCAAAAGGGATGATTGCCGACTTTGCCATCCACGACAAGGGAGATGGAAACCCACACGCCCACATTCTGCTGACGCTCCGGGCAATGGATGAACACGGCAGGTGGCTTCCAAAAGCCCGAAAGGTTTACGACCTTGACGAGAACGGCGAGCGCATCCGGCTCGCTTCCGGCAACTGGAAGTGTCACAAGGAAAACACGGTGGACTGGAACGACCAGAAGTACGCCGAGGTCTGGCGGCATAGCTGGGAAACCATCACCAACCGCTATCTGGAATCCGCTGGCAGACCAGAACGTGTTGACCTGCGCTCCTTTGAGCGGCAGGGCATCCAGCGGATACCGACCGTGCATCTTGGCCCCGCCGCACACCAGATGGAAAAGCGTGGAGTGGAAACCTTTCTCGGCAACCTGAACCGGGACATTCGAGCCGCCAACAGCCTGATGCAGTCCATCCGCAGTGCGATTCGTGGGCTGCAACGCTGGATCGCAGACCTGAATGAAAAGAAGCAGATTCTTTTGGATGCACTGGAACAAGCCAAGGAGCCAATGCTGTCCGACCTGCTGGTGGATTACTTCAACCTCCGCAACGAGCAGCGCAGCGATTGGTCTGGCAAGGCAAAACTGAAATGCACTGTCCGAGACTTTGAGGAAGTCAAACGGGCGGTGGACTATCTGAAAGCCCATTCTCTGAACACCATCGAGGATCTGGATACCGCAATTTCTAACCTGAACCAGACCGCCGCCCCTCTCCGTAGGCAGTTGAAGCAGAACGAAAACCGTATGCGGGCAATCGCCCAGATCAAGGATGCTGCCGCCGCCCATGCCAAGCTGAAGCCCATCCACGACACCTTTATCAAGAAGAACTTCAAGTTGACCAAGGACGCTTATGCCGCCCAGCACAAAGAGGAGCTGGACACCTTTAATAAAGCTGTCCGCACTCTGATGAAACTGAACGGCAGCACAGCGGTAGATTTTTCGGCATTGGATGCCGAATTTTCTGCGCTGCAATCCGGCAGCGCAGAACTGCGTACCAAACTGGAAACCTTGCAGCCGGATGTCTCTGCCCTGAAAAATATCCGCAAGTATATCGACATGGTGCTGAATAAGCAGCAGCTTTCCACACCGGGCGGCAAGCCCCCGGAGAAGGAATCGGTGCTGAAACAGCTGGAGCAGCTTCAGCAGAAAAAGTCCAA